>QGNH01000552.1_pt1 | contig 47224 bp, 65 predicted proteins | sample 1735481 | NCBI WGS metagenome assembly QGNH01 (sample SAMN09239004, study PRJNA386568) | Viral metagenome, whole genome shotgun sequencing project.
TACCGTGCTCATCCAGGACAACGCCTTGGCTCTTGAGCAACCGGGTGTTCCGTAGGACGGAGTACAGAGCAGTACAAGCAGCCACGAGGCCACTAAGGCTCCCGACGATACCTGGAATGAAAATGTACAGAGAGTTCGGCTCTATCATCTTAACCGCATCTTAACCGTGCCAACCCCAGGCGTCTGAACCGCCCGTAGATATGCAACTTGAGATTGCTGCGTAGTGTGCCGACACCTGGGCAGCTGACAGCCCACCGTTCTGGTAGATGGCCACCTCATCAATGTCGCCCTTCCAGACCAAGGTTGTGGTATCACCAGCACCGTCTGCACCCTGGTAGTACACGTCTCCTCCGATAAGGAAGGCATTCTGGCCACCGGTTCCGTCGTCAATCTGATTACCGGATGTGTTTACGTTAGTGTTAAGGCCCACTCCGTTCACGTAGAACTTGGTAGTACTCCCGGTGACCTTGGAGGCGACATCGAACCCAATCGTCATCACGACGTGATACCAGACGTTGGCAGAGATAACACCCGCATTACTACGGATGTCCGCACGAGTACCAGCCAGGTAATTAGGCGACAGCCAGTACAGAGTGCCGTCTGTCAGAACTCCGAGGCGAGTGAATGAGTACACACCCACACTGCTGTTGTAACCGAAGGACATGACATCACGGTTGGCTGACAGGTCTGTATTCCTAATGATGAACTCGACAGACTGGATACAAGGTCCAGTGATGACAGGAAGACTAAGGCCTGGGATACCGCTCGTACCCCTAGGGCCACTGCTTCCTGTGATGTAGCTACCATTGAACTTCAGTGCATTGACGACACAGGTGCTCATGCTCTGTTCAAGACCTACTGTCGCTGGACCTACGTGCAGCTCATTGGCTGTAAGGAGCGTGACCTCTTCCTTAATGCAATCCGTTGCTTGGTCACCGATGGCGTCCATGTCGTAGTAGACGGTGGGGCCGTCAGCGAGCACAACGCTTTTGTACGACATTACTCAGCCATCCTCAGACCTTCTAGGTCCATGGGTGTCATCTCGTGTGTGTCCTGGGAGCCTGGCCCAGTACAGGCCAGGCCGTATTTGTCGTCAGTGCGCTCTATCTTCTGGCACACGGGACACCGGAAGATGTAGACGCCTTCCTTGGACACAACCTGTCCAGGACGGTAGACGTAGATGTATGGGTTTATTTCCTTAGGCATAGAGGTATCCTGACGCGTTGAGAAGCACGGAGCCAGTCACGGTGTCGTTGGACTGAGCGTCCAGGGCGTGGGTGGCGTTCGTCGCAGCCATGACAATCCAGCCGTTCTCCAGGAACGGGACGTTTGCCGCCAGTGCGATGGAGGCGAACAGCCTGGTGCCAGTCAGGACGTCAGCCCCGATGGACAGCGAGAAGGTCTTGCCACCCGCAGGGCAGATAGCGTGGACTGTCCTTAGGATTGACACAGTACCAGTCACGGCCTGGGCGTAGGTGGTAATGGTGGTGCTGAGCGCAGCCGCCGTCCCACCGCCTCCGAAGAAGTTCGTTGGTGTGTAAGTAGCCATTATTTCACCCCCTTCTCCCGAAGGCGCTCCGCGCCGACAGGTGGTCTAGAGTTCTTGCTGTACCAGCCGTCGCCCTTGAGTTCAGCGAGGGCCTGGAAGTAGTTGTCGTACTCGTACCGGATGGTGTTCATATCGTACTTCATGGCGTGGGCTCGGGTTGCTGCCCGGTCCAGGTTCCCAACATTCTGGACTGCCCACTCAAACTCACCAAGGTCATGGCACCGGTACCCGCCGACACCCTGTGGCACGGTCTCAGTGAATGCTCCAAAGTCGGTGGTGATAACGGGTGTTCCTGTGAGCATCGACTCCACGGCCACACCCCCGAAAGGCTCAACGTACATAGTGGGTACGAGCGTGCATCGAGCGCCTCCCAGTAGCTTCGCTCTCTCAGCTGGTAGGACATTGCCCATGTATTCACAGTCCTTCGGAAGGAGGCTTGTGTCCCCGGTGCCCGCCACCACGAGTGGAAGGCCTGTGCGCTCCTGGATGTCTCGAACAATCTGAATCCCCTTGAGCGGGATGAGCCTGCCGATGAAGAAGAGGTAGTCACCTTTGCCATCACCTTCCGGGAACTGAGAGACATCGAAGTAGTTCGGAATCACCCTGTCGTAGAACCGTCCAACGGCTCCGGCTGCGTCGATGGTCTGGGCCAGGACGGCGTGCATCCAAGCGTAGGACTCGAACACCCGGAACTTGCTGAACACCCCGGAGTAGCCGATGCCGTACTCGACGGCGGGCAGCTCGGGGATGGCCTGGGCGATGGGGAGCTGGGACGCCCCGCCGATGAGGCAGAGCATGTCGGACTTAGATGCCCTGGTACGGATTTCGGGGATGGTGCGCTCGGCCATATGGCGCCACGTCGGGAAGTTCATGTCGAACGGGGGGATGACGACGCCATCGGACTGCTCGGTAGAGGTGACTACGTGCTCGGTCACGGCAGCATCGTTCTCGGGGCCACCGTACAGGATGACTTCGTAGTCCAGGGAAGTCATCATGTCGCAAAAGCGCTTAACCTTTGTCGAGTAGGCACACCAGCTGAACTCGTCAGTGGTGTTCGTATGGGGGAGGTTCACTACATGCAATCTCATTTAATTCTCCTCCGGATAATGGGTCTCTGTTCCAGGATGGTACACGTGCTCAGCATACTCTGAAGGGTGGTCATAGTGGACTGTCTTAGACAACCACCATCCTTTCGCTAGGCGTATGTGTGTAACCTTGTAGGCAACAGTCTCGATAACCTGGATAGCGCCTGGCTCAGCACGCTTTCCAATCATCTGCTCTCGCTGCCATTCGGGTTCCACTAGATAATCCTCTGCATCGTGACACCTTCGACGCGCCAGCCGTCTCCCACGACTGCCACGCTCTCAGAGAACCTGAGGTCCAAGGTCTGAGCACCTGACGTCACGGCAACACTGCCAGGAGCCGGTCTGTCAATCTGTGTTCCCGTTAGCACATCCAGGGAGGCATCGTTGATAAACGAACCAGCGCTCCAGATATGTGTCGTATCTACTCCGGTAAGCATCAGTCTGAGGAACCAGTTGGTGGTAGTAGCTGAGCTAATCTTCACCACAACCTGGGTGATAGTAAGGGCTGTGCTTCCCCAGTAGGCCCTGACCTGCATATTCCTTGCCGTAGCCGACGAGGCCGGGACGAACTGGCCGTGGGCCGTGATTTCCCATACACTTCCCGAGGCCGCTGTCTGACTGGCCAGAGTGATACCTGCTGTGACATCCGTTGTAGAACCTGTAATCGTGACGATGCTTGCAAGACCACCTGCTCCTGACTGCAGCGGCCCAGTAACGCCCGTAGCACCGGTGACCCCTGTTGGCCCGGTGGGCCCAGTCGGGCCAGTAGGGCCGGTAGCCCCAGTAGTACCCTGTGGCCCCGTGACGCCCGTAGCACCAGCGTTCCCATCAAGACCGTCTAACCCTTGTGCCCCAGTAGGGCCAGTCGGGCCAGTAGGGCCGGTAGCCCCAGTAGTACCCTGTGGCCCGGTGACACCCGTCGGACCCGTTGGCCCGGTGGGCCCAGTCGGGCCAGTCGGTCCCGTAATGCCCGTAGGCCCTGTGATACCCGTAGGTCCAGTAACTCCAGTCGGACCAGTAGGCCCAGTGCTGCCCGTAGGGCCTGTCGGCCCAGTCGGCCCCGTGGGGCCCGCAACACCAGGTGTACCGGACGCCCCTTGAGCACCCGGAGTACCCGCAGAGCCAGTGCCACCGGTCGGTCCAGTGGCGCCAGTCGGCCCAACGCCGCCTGCCGTGGCGTCGACACGGATGGCTTTCGTGTAGATGTCCGGTGTCTGCCCTGCTGAGCCATTGTTAAGGCTTCCTGTCGCAATCTGGACGATGACTTCCGTCAGGGTGATGCCCGAACCAGCCTCGATGTCGTGTATCTGGGTGCTGCCGGATACAGGGTTCTCCGCGTAGCCAGCCATAGTGAAGTACCCTTAACCCAATCTGTTGATGTGTGTCTGGAAGACATAGCTCCCTGCGCTACCGGCAGTTCCGGAGGCGCTGAGTGACAGGGTGTCCCCTGCCGAGTAGTGGATAATGGTCGCCAGCTGGAAGTCTGTGTACGTGGTGCCAGAGCCAATCTTGATATCCAGGGCGTCGATGCCGTTGATGTAGAGCGTCACTGTCATGTCACCGCTGGGCGCCGTGTTCAACCCCGAGACACTGCCCTTGACAATCTCACCACCGTCAATCATCCGCATCGGTGTGCCCGTCACTCCGTCCACCAGGGTGGGCAGAGACGTGTAGACCAGGGGTGCCAGCGGGTGCTCCTGCTCGTGGGCGTGGTGGTTCACGGCCATCCCAGTCCGGTACCAGTCGTACAGTTTGGAGTTGAAGATGGGTACCAGTGTCTGAGGCACGAAGCGTGCGTACTGACGGGCGTGAGGAATGATTGGGGCTACGATGGGACGGTCCTTAGAGTGAGGCGTAGAGTGCCTTCAGCATTACGCTTGATAACATCTTGTGGGTTCTCGATAGTACAGGACCAGGTGTCGTACTTACCCGTCTGCTTATAGGGATAGCCGTCCAAGAAGGTGACGATGGACTTGTCTTTAACCATATTCCAGACCCATTGGCGTAGCTTCTCCCCAGGGACAGCCCTGTCCTTAAGCCGAGTACCACCCTTCTCGTCTTTGAGCTGAATGGCAATCTCCCACACGTGGTCGAAAGTGATAAGCTGGGCCTCTGCATTGACTGCCAGGCACACGGGCGGGGCGTGGTCCACGCCTGCTATGCGCTTTCCACGGAGAATAGTCTTCACTCGCATCGAGGTGAACTTCACGGTAGTAGTGGGCGGGTCTGTCTGCCCACCCGGGAACGTGGGGCCATCGGAGGCCGAGACCTGGATGTAGGTGCGGCCCTTGGCGGCATCGGCTGAGGCTGAGGTAAGCATGGCGGCAAGCGCCCAGGAGCCCTGGTCCAGCTTGTACCATACCTCAAGTTCCTGTCCAGTGGTGAGAGGCTCATAGGACACGTCGAACCCCATCAGGGCCTTCTGCTCGAATGGGAGCCGGAAGTCCCAGTCTCCAGAGTCCAGGCCGCCCTGTGTATCGTTGGTAGCCGTGGACGTCTGCACGTTCCATTTCTCGTCATCGGAGTAGTACAGGAGGCGATAGTTTCCCGCTGTCCCTACGGCCTGACTGGGGTCGAAGATGAAGACGAAGCGCCACAACCCCCAGGTGGCCAGTTGTCCGATACGGTCTGAGTTCATCGTGAAGCTCAGGGCATCCGTTGGCAGGCCACCGTCTCCTGAAGAGCCGTTGGGTCCAGTGCCGGAGGTGAACGGGGAGCCCGTAGAACCCGCACTGCCCTCGCCATCGTCCCCTGCGGTAGAGATTGAGTCCAGCATGGATACGGCATCCATATCCGCGTCGTAGATGAAGACTCGCCCAGTCCTTGCTGCGGCCACCATAATCTGGTTGCCGTAAGAGCTGGACATCTCCTGCATCTGTAGGTTCAGGCCGTGAGCCTGAGAGCGACGGAACCAGTTGACGAACACAGGCTTCAGGGTATCCAGCGGCAGGGCATACAGGGCTCCGAAGCCCGTAGAGTTGGAGCTTCCGCCCCAGTGCCCAGCACACCACAGGATGCCGTTCTGGTAGGTAATCTGCTTGACGGAGAACCCCTGGGGGCAGGTCCAGAGAGGCCCCGCACCCTTAGAGTTGTGGAATTGGAAGACCTGGGACTGGCCGTGGGTGGTGTAGAACATGAACACCTGGTTCTCAGACGCTGCTGTCCCTGCCCAATACTGGTTGCCGAAGACGTTGTTAGTGGCCGGGTCCACACCTGAGTCGAAGACCTTGCGGCAAGCCGTGGAGGCCAGGGCTGTGACGGTGGCACCAGTCAGGTTGGAGATGTCGTGCTCGAATAGCTTGCGGCCTGTCCAGCCGTACAACCTGCCGTTCATAATCGACATCCCGGCAAAGGGAGCGATGCCGACGGCTGTGCTGGTCCCCGTGACGGGCCCAGCCGCGTTGGTGTTGTCCGAGGTCTTAGCGAGGAGGACGCGGGAGCCCGTGGTTCCGGACACGCTCTGAGCGGAGTAGTACATGTACTCGCTGTCTCCGCACATAGCCGTGATGGCGTACGTCCCGGAGAGATGCTGGAGGCCCGTGAGGTCCGTAGTCCCGGTGTTCGTGGAGTCCACAATCTGCCAGTTAGCACCGGCGGGGGAGACGTTCGTCCCGATGTATCCGATGCGTTGGCCACCACCGTACCAGAATGCCTGGGAGCCGACTGCTGTAGTGGGCCTCTTCGAGACATCGTTCGTAGCCAGGGTGGAGCCCACGTAGGAACGCGAAGGACGGCCTGTCAGCTCGCCACGAATGCGAGGGTTCAGGCCGTCTGCGTAGTCGTATGTAAAGGGGTTGTCTTCGGAGTAGAGTCGGTTACCCTCCCCACCAGACCAGTCATCGAAGACAGACCAGATGAGACGTTCGGGATGAACGTTCTCCTTCTTGGCCATCCCGATGATGGCAGTGTCTGCGGTAGCGAAGAGAGACTCCGCAGTATGTGTGTAGTGAGGGCGGAAGAAACCGGAGTTCAGCTGAGAGGAGTCAATATCCTCATCCAGGAGGAACGAGTATGGCCCCAGCTGCCCGTGGGCACCGTTGGCCAGCATACTAGCGTCCTCTCAAGACTCCGGAGATTGTCCCCGTGCTCCCTGCCTGCAGGTACCAGGACTGCGTACCAGCCAGAGGGGGTTGGAATGTGATGTCCGCGAAGGTCAGGGCCTGCCCGAAGTACTGGCCCGAGATGATACCTGTTGTGTTGGTGGTACCCGTGACGATGGACGAGGTGGCTCCCAGGGAGGCTGTGGGCAGGGTGTCGATGAAGGTGACGCCCGTGATGGTCGTGTACTTGCCAGGGAAGGGGATGTTACCACCCGTGCCAGCCTGTCCCTCGGTCCCCGCAGCGTTGAACGCGGAGGGGTAGAACGAGGTCACCAGCGCACCGGTGACTGAGCCAGCGGAGCGGTAGAGGTCCAGGCGTCGGACACCCGTGGCCTGAGCCACGATGACGATGGAGTTGTAGGTGTGGGTACCGTCGTTGACCACACCTGCGGAGATGGCCGAGTCCACCGTCCCGGTGCCCATGCCGAAGGCCCTGAGGAAGTACGAGGAGGTCTGGGACGGGATGCCGACTGCGCCCGTAGCCACGAGGGTTGGGGTGCCGGTACCGGGCTGGACCACAAACCCCTGGATGAGCTGGAGCGTGGCACCTGTGGAGAAGACGGAGAAGTTGATGCTTGACACGAACTTCTGCAGGGTGTTGATGGCAACGCCTGAGGCTGCCCCAAGTGCGAAGGGGACTGAGATAACTGTATTGAACATAATCCGTTCCTGTTCTTCAGAGGGCTCCCTAGAGCCCGTTTCCTAGTAGGGGGCGTTCGTGCTGTAGCCAGAGCCTACGGATAGGTTGGCACGGCCCTGTGGCCCTGCGGCTCCGTACATCAGCGGCATCTCTCGACGCAGCTGCTCGAAGTAGATGTTCTTCAGGGTCTGGAACTTGGTCCAGTACACCTGGCCCTGGCGTGCTCTCATACCAGGCTGGACCGAAGCATCCCTCATTCCGAGGTCCTCTTGTGTGACACGGGGAGTATCAGAGGCTTCGACAAGTCGTGCAGCTGTTCCGTAGACAATTGCGTCAATAAGAACAACATCCGTGAGGTCCACATAGGAGGTGCCGGTGAGAGTGTCTGTAAGCCTCGCCGCATAGTCCACCTGAACGGTATCAACAGTTTCACGGAAGCCTCTTGGAAAGATGACACCGACTGTGCTTGCACACATACCGGTAGGGATGTTGCGGCTGAAGCCCACCGGCAGCGCTGCGCCTCTGTCCCCGTAGGTCCAGAGGTTCGTCACTGCGGGGTTAGTGGTGTCCACCTGAGACACACGGATGAGGCCTACTGCGTCCGCTGCAAGGTTAATCCAGGTAGGGCTGCCGGTGATAGGAGTGATGGTGGTGGTAACCTTCTTGTAGGCGTACGGATACAGCTCCTGGATGGTGAGCGTGAGCCCGTCAGCGATACGGTGGTAGCGGAAGAAAGGGTCCTGAAAGACCGTCTGCGTCCCGGTGTGCCCGGTCACTGTAGTGCTCTCCCAGCCCCGGATGACGATACAGCCAGTGGCTCCCGAGAAACCGTTGACGTACATCAGCTCGCCAGTGTCTTGCCACTCCAGCACGGTGCCTGTCGAGTACTTCGTGTTATCAGGCACGGTGAGGAGGGTGTCCCCGGTGATGGTCTGGGAGGACTGAAAGGCGTAGGGCGTGTCCCAGGTAAGGTCACGAACCCGCTGGACGACCAGGGGCTGGGAGACAGTCATTAGTGCTCCTGTGATTTAGCTAAGGCTGTCCGCAATAGTCTCGCGGCCCAGGCTTGACACTCTTCAAAGGACAGCGGCTCGCCCGATGTCCACTTCTCAACTTGGTACTCTCGGAGGGCAGCATCGACTGCTTCTGGCTGTCGGGCTTTGACGCCTTCGTAGAGACGCTTGGCCATGTGCGTAGCACGCTCCTGGTCACTGCGCTTCTTAAGGTCAGGTACGTCAAAACCCACTGTCTGCGTCACAGCGCTCTTGTCGCGCTGCACTGCCGAGGCGTTAACTAGTCCAGCGCCTCTCTTGTCAGCCATGGCAACCATGCCAGGACGAGGCGTAAACCACTCGGCTTTGGGATGCTTGAGCATGTCCTTCAGGCGTTCGGTGTACTCCTCTTGGGTCTCTGGCATACTTTCGCTCCCTACCGGCCGTGTTTCTTCGGCTTGGTCGCGGCGTAGGTAGCCGTGCCGTCGAAGTCCAACAGGTCTCCCACAACATAGCTCTCGTTGTCACCGATGTAGTGAACCTTCAGGGTGACGGCCTGAGCCGACGTGAAGGTGGTGCCATCGCTCAGGGCCAGGGGGTTAGTACCCTTGATGATACCCCCGAAGCCTGAGCTTCCGTTCCATGCTCCCATCGTACTCCTTAGATGTTAAGGTCTGCACGCAGCGCACGCATGCCACGGCGGGCAGATTTCTCGGACTGGGTGTCAACGTCGCTTGAGGCACCGAGGTAGCTGAAGAGTCCAGCTTCCTTCATTGCCACGAGTTCAGCGTGAGCCCTCCCACAGAAGACACCGTAGTAGTCCTCCGTGCCACGTGTCCCAGCGTCGAACGTGGGCCACGAGCGGCCACAGCCATAAGCCTCACACATGGGGTTGTAGCCCACTTCGGGCAATGTCTTGAACCCCTTGAGTGTCTTGAACTTCATAGGTCCGTTGTTATCGTTGGCCTGGACGTGCTTCATAACTTCCAGGATGTTAGGGATGAGAACCATCTTCGTCTTCATTGACGCTTTGGTACTCTCTTCGTCTAGCACCAAGTCCCCGTCCTCGTCCTCCTTGAAGGTCTCAACCCGAATCTTCTTCGGGACCAGACGCTCGTACGGGTGGTGTTGACATTCGTCCCACCAGCCGGGGTTAGGGTCCGTGGAGTTGTGCTGGCAAATCATGCAGATGGGCTTGACCATCTTGATGGCCCGCCGCACCCCGAGGGATGAGACGCTGCCGTTAAACTCGAACTTCTTCAGGCGCTTTCTGTCGGCCTGGGAGTAGCTAATCGTCGTACTCATTTGCGAATTCCCTTTCTCGCGCTTACGAAATCTTACGAAAGTCCCACAGGCGGGGGCCGTTACCCGTACCCCCGCCCGGAGGTTGTTACGAAGGGATGCGAAGCATCCCGATTACGAGGTGGTGAACGTCAGAGTGTCACCAACAGCCGGGAGAGTACCCCCGAACAAAGTCAGTTCCATCTTGCCATTCTCGTCACAGAGCGACCAACCGGTTCCACCAGAACCAGTCGATGCCTGAACGGCAATGACCTTGTTCACAGCCACACCGCCGATGTAGGCCTGTTCAATCGCCTTGACGGTGTACGTGCCAGATGCAGCAGTCCAAGTCATAGTTACCTCCCTTACACAACTTCTGCGCCGCAGAACAAATAGTCCACGGTCATCGTATGGAGATGCGAGTTCTCCGATTGGACGTTGAAGTACGGCGTCAGCGTACCGGAGGTCGAAACCGCCAGGGCCTGTCGTCCCACAACCTTGTCGTCGATGCTGAACTTCGCGTTCCCGTTGACATCAATCTGCACGCGATACACGTGGAAGTTCGAGTCCTTAGTAACACCGGTACGAATCAGAGTACCCGTGGCAGCCAGCGAGGAGACAGCGTAAATCTCCTTGTAGCCTGAGCCCGTCACCGTGACCAGCGAAGAGTAGAAGAACCCCGCCGCGTTAGTAGGAACCTTGGTCGTAAGACCGGAGGCACCAGTGGCACCGATGATGTAGGGAGCCTGAGCCGTGTAGGCGTTAGCATCGAAGAAGCCGAGCGCGAACGTGCCGTCCGTAGCCGTGGTTGTACCCACGAACTTCGCACGGGCCTCGAACACGATGGGCTTGTGGACAGCCATCGAAGGAAGGAACCAGTTGGACAAGCCACCCACAGACAGGGCGTCACGACCCGTACCAGCAGCCTGGATAAGTGCCCCGCCAGGAACGGCAGAGGTACCAGTTGAACCCGTTGCGGGCACCGTAGCCGTACCGGTACCGTTGGTCGTGTTCACCAGGGGGATGCTGAAGGTTGTAAGACCTGCATTGAAGAAGTGCTCGAAAAACTGAGGTGCACGGGTGTACTGGTGTGCCCCACCAATGCGTCCTTCGATAGAGCGGTTGTTGTACTTGTCAGCGCGCTCTCCGCTGGTAATCTTTGAACCGTAGTTGGTCCATGTAGTCATAGTCTTCTCCTAGATTGGAGCGGGGGGCTAATCAAAGCCCCCATCCAAGTTACGACGTGCTCGAAAGCACAGTCTGGCCACGCTGGTCGTCAATCTCACACATGCCGAAGTGGCCGGTGAGCACGACGTACGTGCCGATGATACGAGCGTCACGCCACAACTCCGTACGCTCTCCCCACTTCTCGACGAGGCCGAGGGCCTCGACGTCAGCGAAGACAGCACTCTGGTAGTTACCAGCAGAGCTGGACACCGTGGTAGAAGCGTAGCAGGGGACATCCAGGATGTCGCCCCAGTACTCGCGGGAGTGCCGCTGCATCGCGTCGGGGCCGTTGTCGCGTGCCCACAGGGTGGACGTACGAGTCGCGGCGTCCGTACGGACGTCAGCCAGCGCCTTGGGGTGGAACCCACCGCAGAGTCCGGCCGTCACGTCACGCTGCTCAAGGGCAGCGATGGCGAGAAGCACGTCATCGTAAGCGAGGGACCCAGCCGCAGCCGTGGTCGTGTTCGAGAAGTTGGCGAGGTTGGCCGTAGCCACCGTCTCCCACTCCTCCTGATAGGCACGGGACAGCTGTCCCGAAACCTCAGCCATCACGTCGAGGTTAGACGCAGCCTTCACAACGTCGCCGACGAGGGACATCGAACCTGCAAGACCAGACGTCGCACGCCGGAACGTGGTGGTCTGCTCAACCGTGGTGAAAACCTCGGTCTCAGTCTTGTTGGTCTCGATGCTGGTCGCAGCGAACTTGTTGAGAAGCTGGAAGTCGAAGCTCAGGGCGTTCCCCTGAATTCCACCGACCTTGAAGTGGGGCCGCATGAACATAGCGCCACGCAGCTCTCGAAGGGCGGTTTCCTCGATGATGGCAGAATAGATGCTCGACGCGTAGTCCGAGACAATCGTTGCACCAGTGGTGCCTGCCATAGTCGTTCTCCTTTAAGACTATCGCCGCAGCGGCTTACCCTCGGCATCCAGCACTCTTCCCTGCTCGAAAGCAGCTTGCTTCTCACCTGGGGTGAGGCTGGAGGCCACGATTTCCGCGACGGTGTAAGTTTGTCGTACTTCTGAACTATCAGAACGCGACAATGGCTTGAAGGGAACTAGCTTCGCTGTCTCTTTTTCCTGTTCGATTTCCGCCAGGCTTGGGACCAGGTAGTCCTCGTCGGTGGCCCACTTCTCGATTGAAGCCTTGTCCGTGGGAGCATCAGACGGATAGTGCTTGGTCCATTTTCCAGACAGCCCGAGTTCCTCGAAGGTCGTGGCAAGTTCACCGTTCCGCTTCTCAGCTTCACCGGTGGCCTTCCAGGCCCGGAGTTCCTCTAGCTCATCACGAAGGGCTTTATCCTCTTTCCCCTTGGCCCTCTTCTCCGCAATCCGCCGCTTTGCAGCAGCGTCTGCGACTTGGGCCGGGGTCAGATTATCAACCTCGTCGTCTTCAAATCCATCATCAGGGTCATAGGTGGACATAGTGCGTCTCCTAGTTTCACGTATCAAATACGGCGGCGGGTGTTGTAAAGCCGGAGGGCCCCGTAGCTCCACTCGGCATCAGGTCTTCTACTCATCCAGGGCCTGTTGGTCTGGACGGTACACTATAACCTTACCACATGTTCATGGCATTGTCAAGGGCTAAACTTGTGCTTGGCCCTGTTGAGTACCCTGTCCAAACGGAGCGATACCCATAACTCCGACCTTGTTGCTCTGGTCCTCAATGTTACTTTCATTCTCAGTAATCTGCTTAACGATACCAGCCACATGGGCCTGGCGTGGTCCACCGAACTGAAGCTGAACAAGGTCAGCCTTAGTGAGGCCGAACTTCTGAATCTTGGACAATGGGTAGGAAGTAGTGAGCTGCTGCGCCAGCTGTTGATAGCCCCGCTGCTCCTCGGCCGGGGACAGGCCCTTGCCAGCCACCGTGGAGATGACACCCTTACCCAGGTTCGTATACTGAGCGTTGGACGCCGGGTTGCCACCCATACCCTTACCGTTGAAGGTGATACCAGCCTGGTTTCCACCATAGCGCGAGTTGGCGTCGTTCCAAGTCTTGTACCAGGCGGCGTTGCCCTCACCCATGATGAACTTAAGCATGTCCCCCTTGCCCATCTGGGCCTGGCCCTCGGAGACAAGTTGCTTGTTGAAAGCGTTGAAGAGGGCCTGGTTGGACTTGAGAGAGGCCTCGGCCTGGAAGCGCTGGCTGGCTGTGGAGTACGAGATGTTGTTGTTGAAGAGCATCTGCTGGAGGGCGGGGGTCATAGTGACACCGTTAGCTGCGGCAGCCGTGTTGTAGTCGTTCAACCTGGAGCGGTAGGAAGCCTCAGACAGGCCACTGCCCTGGATACCAGGGAAAGCCTTTTGGTACTCAGGCGTGGTCCGTACCCAGTTCAAGAAGGTTGCCGAACCCACTCCGTTCTTGGCGTTGGAGTCAATCCAGTTGGTCAGTGAGGCGTCGGGCTTCATACCCCAGGAGTTCAGGAGGTTCAGCCAGGAGCTTTCCGTGTTCTGGATTTGCTGCGGAGTAGGTCCAGTGGTGACAGGCTTAATGCCAGGAACATTAGGTGCTCCGTTGGGGCCAGCACTTCCCACTCCAGCAAGAGGAGAGATTGGATACGCCCCACTAGGTCCATAGCCGGGAGGTGTTTCCCCCATATCGCCTACACCTATTGGGCGCGGGGCGTTTGCGTTTCCACTTCCGATTACGTTGTTGGCACCGTAGACACCACCAGAGGCGTTGAACACAGGCGCACCCTGCGCCAGGTTCTTCATGGCCTGAGCGTTCTGTTCAGGGGACAGTGCGAGGAACTTCATGCCAAGGGCGTCCAGGGTGTTTGGCAGGGCATACCCCATCCTAACCTTCAGGGCCTGAGCCTGGGCCTCAGCGAAGGTGGCGTTGTGGCCAGCTACAAGTTTCCCGTTCTTAGTGGTGTCCCCAGCCCCGATACTGGTACCCTGCTGAACGTGGACCTGCTCGTAGGCTAGTCTGCCCTGGAACTCCTGAGCGCTTAGGTTAGAGGGAATGTAGATGTCTGAGCCAACGGTAAACGAAGCCGAGCTGTTCCCGGCCCCGTACTTGGCCTCGTAGTTTCCCCACTCACTCTGGGGAATGACATGGACCTTACCCATAGTGTACTCATCAGGGGGCAATCCCATGTAGTCACCAACCTGCTGGGCAAAGTATGCCTCCCACGAAGAGGCCTCAGCCTGGGTGATTGTCATTACGAGCCTCCGATAGAGATGGGCCTAGAGGTAGAACCGCCAGGCGAGACGGTGGGAGTAGTGCTGGCTCCAGAGGCTGCGCCCTCGAACGAGGTGGGAAGCTTGTTGGCCAGGGCAATGAGCGAAGGGTCAATGTACTGGGATGAGTAGTTGTCGAACAGCACGGCTTCATAGAGCGGAGCACCCTCCAACTGAGGCTGGGCGCTGGTGCCCACGGAGTTCGATAGCTGGACCCACAGTTCATTGTAGGTCGGGTCTGACTGGCGCCAAGCATTGATGTACCCGTAGAGCCACTGCTTGTCCGGCAGCGTCTGAGGAGAGTAGCTTCGGATACTGTACCCTGCTCCTTCGATAGTCTTCGTAACCCCTGCCGTCATCTTGACCATCTGTTGCCAGTTGGTGTTAGTGCTCCCGAAGTTGGTGGCAGTCAGCCTGACGATAGGCGCAGCCTGGGACCAGGTAACGTAGTTCGTTCCGTCCTGGCCGTACTTGGCACCCTGCTGCAGCTCATAGTTGGTCATCGAAGTCCGGTAGTTCTGGTAGGCCTTGGAGGTAGGAGACAGGCCTGTGACTGTCTGGCCGCTGGAGTTCACGTAGGTGTAGTTAGCCACGTTGGTGTGGAACTGCGCCTCGTCCTTGGCAATCTGGGCTGCCAGGGTGTCCTGTCCCGTGAACTGTGGAAAGCCTGCGGTGGCGTTCTGGAAACTGTCGTTCCAGTACAGAGGGTGAGTAGCCCAGCCGAGGCGAGTGAAATCCTGTTGGACGGGTGGCTTGTTGGCGTAGAAGGCCTGCTCAGGGGTGGGCATTGATACAGTCTTGCCGCCCCACTTGACGGTAATGTTCATAGCCGCATACCGGGCGTTGACGGCAGCAATCTTGGAGTAGTCGGCTGCGGCCCCGGCCTTATCCCCGTTCTCCTTGGCAAGACCTGCAGCCGTGAACAGGGCATTGGTCTCATTGATGTAGGGGGTGATGTAGTTCGTGTAGTACTGGCCAAGGGCATTCGTGGTCGGGTCGCTGGAGGCAGGGTACTTAGTCTGACCAGCCACGGCAGCCTCAAGACCAGCAACCGTGGTCTTGTACTCCGTAGAGGTCAAGCCCCCGGCATTGGTGAACAACGGGGCTAGGGCCTTCAGGCCGTCTAGGATGGCCGTGTTCCGCTCCGTGGCGTCAGACGGCAAGGTGGTGTAGCCCTCCTTGGCGTAGATGGCGTACTGGTTCTTGATGTCGTTCTCGACGTTCGGCGTGTCAGCCTGGTAGCGAGCCCACTCCGTCCGTAGGTTGGACCGAACCTGGGCTGTTTTGTAGCCTCCAAGGATGAGTTCATTCGGGTTCAGGGTGGGGCTGATAGTCTCCAGTGCCTGCTGCTGCTGGGCACGGTACCAGTTATAGGAGGTCTTGGTCTGAACATCCCGGGCATACTGGGCGGGAGTGAAGTAGGCCTGCTTGCCGGAGAGCAGGTTGGCCTGGAAGTCGGCGTTGGTATTCGTCGGCAACGGCTTGCCACCAACGCCCGTGTGGTAGGACATATAGAAGGAGTAGGCCAGAGAGTCCGGGTGGTCCTGGACGTACTGAGCCATTACCGCTCTGGCAGCTGGTGTGTTCAGGCCTACCTTCTGAAGCAGGGTGTAGTAGGCGTCACGGGCAGAGGTGGAGATTTCGATGGAGCCAGGAGAGAATGAAGAGGCCAGGGCGTGGGTCAGGGCGTTGACCTTGTACTGCCCGTTAGCAGCGTTCATCAGGTTGGTGGTGTAGGCGGTGACGGCTGCTTGGTAGCGTGACCTGTCGCTGGCACTCAGGGTCCAGGTCTTAGTGGTAGGGTCCCAGGTCTTGGCAAAGGCTTCAGGGCGAGGCGGCATCTTGCCTGCAGAAATCCAGTCCTGGATGACTCGCTGGATGGCGAAGTCGTGAGCCCTGTCATCCACCATACGTTGGTAGCTGGGGCTGAGGTCCATCCAGGGGGCCGGGTGGCCGAAGGTGGCCTCCCAAAAGTAGTTGATGTTGGAGAAGCCAGGGAGGATAGTGTCGCTCTCCGGGCCCCCTGTGAACTTACTAGCCAGCCAGGAGGTTCCTGGGACACCCTTGGATGCTGCCTCCATCACGGCCCAAGCAGGAAGTGGGGCCAGGCCTGGGAGCGAGAAGGGTCCAATCTTGGTCTCGGCCGAGCCACCAAGGACCGGGTTCATCGAGCTGAGCGGCATGTAGGTAATCTGCTTGCCGTGAGCAATGGACGCGACGGCAGACAGGAGCGGGTCCGGGACCACCCACTGGCCCTCCGGGTTCTGCTTGACGACACCAGCGGTCTTGAGTAGCTGCCACCAGGCTGCAGCCTTGGCAGCCAGGAGGCCACCACCGGCAGCCCAGTCACCGAGGGCACCCATGCCACCACTCCAGCCAACCTCGGCAGGAATCTTGACGAGCCACTTGTACATCATGTCCTGCGTCACTGGCTCGAACCAGAAAATGTTCTTCAGAGAGCGCTGGAACGAGGTCTTGGCATCCAGGTTGTACATCAGGTCTCGTGTCTCACGCGCACCCATCAGGCCACCCCACGCACGGGCATCGGCCTGGTCGAGGCCCGAGGCCTCCAGGGCACTGGCGTAACGGTTGGAGGCATCATAGTACATGTTGCCTCGTGTCATGTTGCGGTCAGCCCAGTCCGCAAGCTTGAACACCCGGTTCATCGCGTTACCTAACTTCGCCCCGACGTCTTCCAAGTTGGCTGCAGAGTTCTCACCGAAGTAGGTAGGCCGCATGTTAATGGTGTCAGGCAAGTCCAGGTGTCCAGCCTGCCACATCTGCAAAAGTCTATCCTGCAGGCGCCCAGCGCTGCCGATGCCACGGAAACTCTCATCCTTGAGCCCGTTGATGGTGCCGGGAGGCGCGCTATCCTCAATCCGTCCTTGCTCATCCAGCAGTGCACGGCGCTGAGCCTGCAGGGCACGATACGTCTGAGTGTCTCCATAGTCTCCCTGGCCAGAGTGAATCTTGTCAGCCAGGGTACGGATGTTGTCGTTCAGGGCCTGGATTTCTCCAAGGTTGGTCTTGTAGACAGCGGCATCAGGTCCAGCGATGACCACACCATCAGAGTTCCGGATGTTCCCCGTGGCCACGTAATGCGTCAGGTCAGGATTGGAGCGTGTAAGGGACTGGAGTTGAGCCGCCTTGCGCTCAACGAAGTCCTTTAGGATTTGCTCATCGCTAGAGCCTGTGGCCACTCCGTCGTGCAGCCGCACGTCAGCCCAGAGCGGGCCTCCTGTGAAGGCATCCAGGCCTCCAGCCGCGTTGATTTCGTCGATAGTAGCTTGCACATCCCCGTTGTTAGTGGCAAGGGAACGAAGGACTGTATCGTGGTAGGCGGTGGCCAGGTCAGCACCCATACTGCCAGCCATCTGAGGAGTGAAAGGTGCTTCGCCCTTCGTTACGGAGTCCGTGGGTGTGGGCACGGCAGCTGTAGGCTGGCGGCCCACCATCAGGTCCTGGGTGAAGGAGCCCACGTTCATCCTCTTCGGGTCCGTGAATATCTTCCAGCGAGGGTCCTCACGCACCAGGGTAATCTTGCCGTCCCCCTTGGCCTGGTCAGCGAAGTTGGAGAGGAAGTCACTCACACCCTGTCCACTGACACCAGGGATATGGGAGAGGAAGTCGCCTACGGCTGACGGGTCTAGGTGTAGGCCTCCGGGTAGCATGGTGACGGACTGGAAATCGTTGAACTGAGACGCCCTCAGAGCGTGCTCAATCTGCGTCCTCATAATCATCGAGGGAAGGTGGGTGGCCAGGGACGGTCCCTTGAAGATGTTGGTCATCGTCTGAGTGATGGCGTCAGGGTAGTCAATCAGCATCTTCTGGACGAAGGTAGCTGCACCTCGGCCAAGACTACCTGGCAGGACGCCAGCCATCTTAACGAAGCGAGAGCGGAAGCCCGTGGCCTCACGGTAGGTGTCCAGGTTCGGCAGCTCGACATAGGGGTTCATAGAGGCAGGGTTGGAGCCGACACCCTCCCCGTTGATGGTAAGAGGTAGCGTGCCCTGGGCAGCACTCGTGCCGTCGGTGAAGTCGAAGCGTCCGTCTGTCACCTCAGGCAGGGCTCGGCGTGTGCCTTGGTCCCCCCAGCGGGTGAGCTTCTCGCGCATGTCCTGGGGGATACCCTTGAGTTCCATGTTGTCTCGCACGTCGCTAGCGAGCTTGGTTATCCACTGGTCGAATTCACCAGCGGAGCGGAGCTGCCCCATCTCTCCAATGGTCCTGGAGATGAAGTTCTCGTCAGCCCCAGAGGCCCGGAGCCAGTTACCGAGGACCGAGGCGTTCCTGTCCTGCCAGTCCAGAGGGGCATCGGGGTGGAAGCCGTTGATTATCCCCGCTACGTTGGGCAGGGAGTCGATGAAGCCAGCTGCACTCAGGCCGACGTGGCCGAGGCCCTTGACGAAGAGGGCATTGAAGACATCCTGGGTGACGGTGAGGGGTCGGAGGATGGCGCTCCTGAACCACTTAACCTCAGGGTGCTTGATAATGGGCGGGCGCTGGGCCTTGTCCAGGGCATCAGCCGCCTTGTTCTCCGCGTCCAGCATCTCAGAACGCAGGGCCGCTACTTCCTGAGCGTTGTCCTGGACGTGCTGATTGTAGGCGTCCTGTGCAACCTGAGACTGACGGTTCAACTCAGCCAGGTTAGCACGTGCAGCCTGAGCGTGCTGCTCAACCGTCAGGTCAGTACCTGAGACCTTCGGCTCTTCGGGAGGAGTGGTGTCTGGCACACCCTGGATGCTACCCTCAGGGTTATCCGCGCTGGTTATGGAGCCATCAGGAAGACGAGGGCGCATGTCGAGTGTCCAGATGCCGCTCTCATCCTGAGTAACATTGAAGCCCTGGCGTTGGAGGGACTCCCAGACATGGCGAGCTGATGTGCTAGTCTCGCCCGTGGGGTCGGAGCGTAGAACCCCGTCCGCTCGCTCGGCAGCACGGCGTGCAGCCTCGACATAGAGGCGCTGTCCAATTCGGCCACTCTGAGCATCATCTGGGACAGAGGCACCGTGGACTTCAAAGTTGCCCATACCGTCGTCGGTGACATCCAGGAAGGCGTCCGGGTGCGCGCTGGGAAGCTTGAACTCGAAGTCCATCCCATTTCTGCCAGCATCACCTAGGCCATGTGTATCCTCGTGGACGCTGAAGTTCTCACGGGGCTCCAAGGACGGGTTAACCTTAGGCTGCCCGAAACGGTCAAGCTCGGCCTCCTTGGGAGGAAGCTCGAAGTGAGGAGAGGCGTCGTTGGAAAGGTTGGGGCCCTCATTGGCGACACGACCTGTGTCAATCTGGCGCTGGATGAAGGCTTCCTGGGAGCCCTGGTCCATCTGCTGGAAGGTAGGGTTGTCCTCCAGCCTTGCGTGCAGCTCGTCCAGGGTCTCCAGATTGGCATCAGGGTTGTAGGCCTGAGAGACTGCCTGGGCTGTGTCGTGGACCTTCGTCTCAAGAGTGGTGCGCTCGTTTTGGATTTCCGTCAGACGGGTGGAGATTTCACCGTTCCGCTTCACGATGTCACGGATGGCGGCACGGCCGTCAGAGATGCCTCGGTTGTACTCCTGCATGTAACCGGGGACTTCAGTAGCATCCATCCCAGCGATGTCCTTGGCCATGTTAAGAGGAATGGTCCCATTACTTAGCCGTTCCAGGGCGCCAGCTGCTGCCACTGGGTCTCCAGGATAGTCGGCCTTGACCTTCTCCATCACCGTGATGAACTTAGCACCATCACCGTTGGACCAGTACTCCTCAGGAGTCATCTGGGTCATGGCAAAACCAGCACGCATCGCTACGTTCTGTAGGAAGCTGATGGGGTTGGTGTACCAGCGGTTCAGGATGTCTAGTCGGGTTGCGGGGACAGTCTCACCGGTAGTAGGGTCGACGGACTCTCCGTATCGCCCGATGATGTTGCGCCCAGCATTGTAGTTGGTGTCAGTCAGTGGCTGGTCGATGCCGATAGCTGCCCTTCCAGCCTCAGGCGTCATGTAGTCGGCGCCCGCGTTAGCACCCTCTATACCAGAACCTACCGTGTTGAAGGCCTCGATAAGAGTAATCTGTGTGAGGAGGCCCTGGAACTCTTGCCATCCCTTGGTAGAAGTGTCCACTCCTAGGTGACGAACACCATTCATCACGGTGGCGTTGATACCCCAGCTAACGGCCTGGGACGCGTGGTTGAATGCCTCTCCTAATTGGGTAACACCGAAGCCTGCAGCCTGCTCTGTCTTAGAGAAGGCTCCGGTCGGGTCGTTTGCGTGCTGAGTAGCCAGCCATCCACCAAGGGAACGAAGGGCGTGAGAGGCTCCTGGGATAGCTAGGGAGACTGCAAGGCCTGCTGGCCCGAAGATGGCGCCCATTGCGATAGGGGCTGCAGCTGTGACTACATTCATGGTCCCTCGGGCCAGGTAAGGGATGGCGTTTGGGTCACCGCGCAGCACGTTGTGCGTCCGCATGTTGTCCATCCAGGACAGGCCGAACTGAAGTCCGCTATCAGGAGACATCTCACGGAGCGCTGTAGCTACCGATAGAGCATCAGGCGCTTCTCCGTTCAAGGTATAGGTCTGGCCGCCACCATAGGAACCTGCATCGTGTTGTTGAAAAAGGCCAGGGTAGTAGGTCTGCAGATAGCGAATGGCATAATCTTGAAGCATACTAGCGCTGGTGATAGAAGCCTGGTCTTGTGGTGCCTCGGTGCCTTGAGGATTCGAAGTTAGAACCTCTGCTCCTGGAGAGGTCTGCCCAGCCCCTCGGTCATGTTGTCCACGGGTATTCGTATCGGAGTTGTTTCCGTTAAAGCCACCGAAGGTATGAAGATGCAGAGCCTGTAGTTGAGCTGTGCTCATATTCGGGTTAGAAATATAAGCCCAGACTATCTGTTGTTCATCCACAGGCATACCCTGGACGTTGTTGATGAAGTTTAGCCAGTCCTTGTTACCCGTGGAGATGGCCACGCTTCGGGCTGCCGTGACAGCACCCTTGACACCAGCGAAGCTGTCCTTGTTCTCCAGCCAGTCGGCCTGGGAGTTAACGATGTTGGCAACGTGCTGAACGTTCTGTCCAGGCTGCTGGGAAATCATCAGGTGAACGATAGACGTGCCGAAGCGGGCGATGGCCTCTGGCGTGAACAGCGCAGCCCTATCCTTCAGGGTCTGAGGGTCCGTAGCGTATGCGGTCCTGAAGGCCTCTGAGTTGTTGTAGAGGGACTGGTCGAAGGGGGCGTTGTTCCCCTGCATGGCGTCAGTCTTCTCAAGCCGTGGCAGGGTACCAGCCAGGCCAGCGGCAGGGGCTGCCAGAGATGAACCGATGCCCATGCTTGAGGGCGAGTCCGCAGGAGGTTCAAGCCCTACCTGGTTCGGCAGTTTAGCCCCGGCTTCGCCCTCGATGGGCTGGACTGGGGTAGTAGGCATAGCCGTGGTAGGGGCCACGGTGTGGTTCTGGGCTAGACCTTCTCCCAGGTTAGGGTCTACAGGCGCGGTGGCCTGTGCCTGAGCCTCTGTTTGGTCGAGTCCGTCACCCTCGGGGGCGTGGATAACTGGCATTAAGCAGGAGTCCCTTGATGGTACAGGATATGCTGGAGCAAGAGCTTCAGCGCGGGCGGGGCATCAGGCTGAGCTGCTGCCGCCTGAAGGTATGGCAGTGAGGCTGCCACGTTAGGCGGAGGCGCTTGCTGGGTTCTATTGGGTACGAACCCGCCTGCGTTAGGGTCGGGAGCGGTGTGGAACTGAGTCACCTCGTCCATCGCACCCTGCGGAATAGGTGGTGCGGGCTGCGCACCGAGCGTCACCCCAGACTGCATGGCAGCCATCTGGGCCTGAAGGTTCTCATCCATGGCCTGGTTAGGGGCTGCTGCCGCAACCCCTTCGGCATTCGGCCCTGCTTGTCCCTGAGCACCCTGGGCTGCGGCCTGTCCCGCAGCCTGTAGGTTATCATTCATGGTCTTGGCTGCGCCCTCAGGCAACTGTCCAGGCTCAGCCGGTCCTCGTTCAATCGGTGGTGCTGCCATTTAGGCTCCTAACGTAGCTGGACTGTGCGGTTCGCCTGAACCGGGGCTACCTGGACGGCCTCTGCAGGAGGCGGTGCGAACTGTCCGGGAGTGGGCTGCGGAGGCGTGGTTCCACCAGCGGCCATGGCCTGTTGGTCTGTCTGGGCCTGCATCGGGCCAGGAGGCGCAGGAGGAGCACCCTGAGGGCCACCCTGCGGGGCACCAGGAGCACCAGGAGCACCCGCAGCACCGGGGGCGGCCTGTTGGGCTTGCTGGTCAGCTGCGAGGCGTGTGAGAGCCGTAGAGAGGTCGTCTCCTTGGTTGGCCTGGTAGTCCAAGACTTTGAGTAGTGAGGGTAGGTCTGCATCCGACATGAATTTCTGCATGACTGCGTTCATCGTCTGCTCGATATCTACCTTGTCACCCTCACCGTCCGGGTCCGTGATGAAGTTAATCTGCTCGCGGGCTGTGTCCAGCGAGATGACGTGGGAACCTAGGAGCTGGAGAGTACGGACGTCAGCGGACTGCTGGTCCAGGCCCGAGCCAGCGCCGTAGGTGACGTCGTTTCGGTAGTTACCGGCGATGTCACGGCTAGGTAGGTAAGTCGTCTTACGGCCGATGGGCCGCGAAAGGGGCTTCTCCCAGTCCAGGAACTTCTCATCATACCTGTAGGAGATACTGTTCAACTGTTGACGAAGGGAGGCGATGAGGCGCTGGATGTTCTTGACTTCAGACGTCAGCTGGCCCTGTGTAGAAGCAACGAAGGAGGCTGAAGCGATAGCCTGGGAAACTTCCCCCTGACGTGAGGCCGGGAAGGCGGCACTGCCTCGCTGCTCCTTGTCCAGGAACTCCAGCATGTCCAGAACCTGGGGGATAGTGCTCGCAGGCGGCACCCGGCCAATCATAGACTGGGGCACGTTCGGGTCTAGACGGTAATGCGTGTCCGGTGAGAAGGGCTCGTCAGGGTTCAGGACGCCCTTGGACATACGTGGGGCGTACACAACCTCGTCCATGTAGTCCATAACCTGGCGCACGATGCGGTTCTTAGTGAACAGGGAGCCACCCATCTGGTCGAAGATGCCGCGCATGGCACCATCCCAGCTGTCGTACTGAACGAAGGCCACTGGTAGCACACCCTGTGGGTCCCAGCGGGAGACAATCTCAACGTTCACTATGACGTTGCCCTTGGCCTGGGTGTTGCGCCAAAGGACTGCCTGGAGGCACTCCTTCTTGGAGTAGTAGGTCATAATCTCGACCTTGTTAGAAATGATGGTGGGGTCTGAGTCCAGGTGTAGCATAGGGAATTCACGGGCTGCGACGCGGAGGTTCATCTCCTCGACTACCAGCATGTCCTGGAGTATGCCATTACGGACGTCTGGATAGGCGAAACGAGGGTCGATACGGGAGTAGCAAGGGAAGTCGCCGTACTGCTTTCCTGGAGTGTCATCATCATCGGAGTCGTTGGGGTCTACCCAGACACCGATAGCCGCCATGCCACCTCCAGCGAGGTCCATGGCGATGCGGGGGATGAGGTCCTCTCCACGGTTCATGTTCCAGTAGGTATGGCCGATGTTCTGGCGAATGAGGGCATTCTCTTCGGCTTGCTTGGTATCCTTATCGGGGAGGCATCGGACAGAACCCTCGGATTCAGACACCAGTTTGGCGATGTCGTTCATCCCAACCTGGACCATATTCATCACCATGGGGTTCTCGATAACCATGGATTGGTCAGAGAACATCTCTTGCCAGTCACCACGATACATCTGGTCTACTTGTCGGAGGCGTGCCTTCCACTCCTGGCCAGTCTGGATACGGAAGCCACGCCAGGCGATGAGGTCACCCTCGGTAACGCGTGAATAGAGTTTCTCTGGGCTAAGTGCCATTACCTACCCCTGTTTCCTTTGCTCCACCAGAAGCCACCCTTCAGGTGGTCGGGGGTTTTGACGACATTACGGGAGTTGTTCGTGGGGATGTAGCGTGGTGAGAGCCTGGCTGTGTTCCATTTGATGAACCACAAGGCCATCAGCACGTCGTTCGTGAGGCCCTGAGGGTACACCTCGGCCTCGTCTAGGAGGAAATGAGACATCGTTTGGGACTCCGGGCTGCCCCAGGGGAGACGGATGTGGCCCTTTTCAAAGTCCCGGGCCAGGGTCTCAACCCCTAACACTGGGTCAGCCTTGTTCTGGCTGGTCGTGTGAGGGAGCACTTGGACGTGTCGCTTGATTTCGTCCATATCGGAGTCCTGCAGAAGCCACCGCTGGGCGGCGTTCTGCTCGAAGATAAAGTACTGGGGTGCGTAGAGCGTGATTGTGTCCTGGATGTTCTGAATCATGTCCCTGACTGACATCCTGTCGCGGGTGATTTTGATGATTTCGGCGTGGAGGTAGGGCTTGGAGCGGTCGATATCCGCCACGACAAGGGCTGCAAATTTAGTCGGGGAGGGGTCCAGGGACATGACTCGGACCTTATCGACTGTATCTGGGCCCGGTACTCCAGCTTTCCTGTCGTAGTCAAGACAGCCCGGATGGTCACCGCCTTCTTCCTCGTCTCCATAAATCCACTCCCTCAGAACTAGCCGCCTGTCGTTCGGCAGGGGGTTTTGCTGGTACATACTCTCGAAGAGGTCCCGCCCAGTGTCCTCCATAGTCTGTTGCAGCTCGTCCCAGCCCCATTTTTGGGGCCATAGGGTGAGATGTTTATCCCAGTCCAGGATGGCCGGGTAGTTAATCTGCTTCCAGGCGTAGCCGGAGGGGTTGATTGTAGACTTGATACCAGCCAGCTCCCCGTACAAATCGTTCATGTGTACCCTCTGGCCGATGACGAAACAGGGGGTTTGGGGCTCCAGACGGGATAGGACTTCGCCGTGGAACCACTCTGAGAGGTTTTCGCGCTCAGTCTCGGAGGCACTAATGGACTTCGTTGTTGGGTCGTCCAGGATAACCCAGTCTGCCTCAAGGCCCAGGATGCCCTGGCCAGCACCACGAACCATCAGCGTCAGGTCTCCAGAACCCTCTTGGCGGTCCCTACCGGCTACCATAAGCTCGCCCTGGAGGGGGCGCCAAGGAGTACTCTCGACTTGGGGTACGAACGGGCCATTCTCGGTGATGAGTTTCTTGTTGCTGGCCAAGATTGCGGCGATACGGTTAGACATCTTCAGGGCGATGGAACGCGTCTGGGAGATGAGGATAATCTGGATGTTCCTGTCCCTGGCCATCAGCCAGATAGGGAACCATACAGAGAAGATTTCGGACTTGGCGTGGCGGGGCGGGCAGTTGATGAGGGTCCTGCGGGTAGCCAGGGCCATTTCTACCCATTCCTTATGGATGGGCTGCAGGGTCATCCCTGAGTAACGATTGAAGAACAACTCGAAGGAGTCTGCAGTTACTCCTCTGCACAACTGTACCTCAGGAGAGAGTTCGTCCCACTTAGGGATGTTCTCTCCAGCCTCTTCGAGACGGTACTTCTCCAGGTTCTGGAGGTAGCGCTCCACCGTACGGGTGGTTTTGTGCATCTTGGCGGCTACTTGGGCCTGGGTGAAACCCTGGTTTGTCAGTTTCTCGGCATCGAGCCAAGTCTTAACGGAGGAAGTCTTTGCGGGCATGGGACTCCTGGTTTGGGGCTAGGATTTGTGCTTGGAGACAACAGGAGAGACGAAGGAAGGTCCAAAAACCTGACGCCTTGCGTCGTAACGGTTAAGGCCGGATTTCTGGAGCCGACGCTGGGCGGACTTTCGCCACTGGACAGGGATTTTTGTCGGTTGGCGCCGGGAAAGGTGTCTGGCTTTTGTCGGTACGTTATTGTTACTTCTACGGTAGTTTCCTTCGATGGGAGTATAGGTCCTATCCACTGATATCCCTTCCACTGCATACCGACAGCTGCAACTGTATAGACTAAGCAAAAGCGTTTATGCACTATATTTATCGGCCTAGGTCTAAAGGCTTAAGTCTTTGGCAAAGGACTTAGGCATTTGGGCTTGAGACTAACGCTAGGTACTACATCCTTTGACCTAACCATCTAGTACATAAGGCGTAGGCACAGACCATGGTAGTTCTATTGACCTAAGCACATCACACTAGGTACGAAGGACTAAGCACATAAGGTAAGATAAGCGCTTATCCACTCGAACACTTGTGCTGAAGAAGCGCTTACTCAAGCCAGCCTGTGCGCCAAGCGAACGGTTTCAGACGGCTTACGAACGGCTTAGGTCGAAAGGCTTAGGTCGGACTCTCGTCCGTAAGGACTACACTATAACCTTACCATGACTTAGGTCCTTTGTCAAGTCCCCTAGGCCTAAAGACCTACCTGAGAACGAGACTAAAGTCTATGTCCAAAACGCTCAAGCCGTGAGACAATCGTGCCGATGGAAGACTATCGGGCCGCAAGCCGCGGCCCTCGACCCGAAAGGGGACATCATGACCGCCGAAGAGCTGGCCGTGACCCTGGCCGCCGAAGAGTACGGCCAAAAGGGCATCATCGCCCTAGTACACGCCGGAGTCATCCTTGCACCGCCTCAGTGGGGGTGGACCAGTGGACGCTGACACGCGGCGCCACTCGGACGCCGAGATGGACCGGCAGGACGACTACCTCTTGGAGCTGGCCCTGCTCGATGCCATCTCAGGCAAGAGCATCAAGCGGCTCATGGGCCGCGAGGACGTCACGCACGCGCGGACCATCATGCGCCCCGACTGGCGTACGTCGAGCATCGGCGGCCCCGTCACCATCTACTCGCCCACGGTTGGCGAGCGCGGCGAGCTGCGGTACACGTCGCGGACCGTGCGCCCCAACCTTGAGCCGTACAAGGTGCGCGACGGACTTTCAGTCCTGGAAGGACAGCCGCAGGAGGCGCTCGAGCGCTTCGTCCTACCAGTGGAGGAGCCTGCGGGCCTCCTAGGTCCGATGGCTTGGCTGGCCAGCGAATAGCCTAGCCTGATAGCCTCAGAGTTCAGCATTAGACCTAAGTCGAAAGGCTTAGGTCTTTTGCTGTTCTTTGTAGCCTTTAGTCTATGCGCCACGTGGGAGGGCGTGCTATTGTTCAGATATCAGCACGTAACGCAACACAGTAGCACCCTAGCACTAGCCGATGGCGTCTACCCTAGAAAGGGATGATGCCCCATGGCAGACAACGCTGCACCGAACACGAACGGAACCACGCCCGCCGAGAAGCACGCGCGCGGCCGTGAGCTTTTGGAGAACCGCACGAACACGACGCTCGACAAGCTGCGCACTATCGGCAACCTGAGCGCGAAGACGTACGGTCTCGTGGGTTCGGAGTACACGGCCGCTCTTGACGCGATTCGTGCCGAGTGTGACCGTATCGAGTCGATGTTCGTCAACGGCAAGCCGCTGGCCAATGGATTTAGCCTCTCGCCCGTGCGCGAGGTTCTGGAGCCTACGCCCTCGGTTTCCAGCAAGTAACAACCAACTAGCCATCGGCTAGTGGTAGGGTGTAGTTCAGCCATAGATGCACTTGGGAGCATGGCCGTGAAACGGCCTAGCGGTTCGATTCCGCACTATGGCGCCAAGAGGCCAACACGGCCTCGGGCAGGAAGCTGGGCGGCGATACGTAAGCATGTCGGTATGAGATACCGCAGTATCCCCGGCTTGCCTGCCACAACGTACCAGGACTAAGTCAGGAGGAATCATGGAACGCGGTTTCTGCGAGTGTGGACATCTGAATCAACGCCACAACGAAATAGGTTGTGAAGCGTTCCAATGCGGATGCCTCAAGGTTGGCCGTATCTTGTATCAGTGGCAGTATTCCAGTGAGGAGGTTACTTGTGGCTAGCATCACCGTGCCAGGACAACCGCCTGTCACGTATGAACCTACGCCTAGAGAGGTTACTACCCATGGCGAAGTTGCTGAGCCAGATGACACCCGAGGAGCGCAGTAAATACGGGTGGTGCATCATCGTAGGATGCACACATGCCAGCGCAGTAGGTTCATGCACGTGCCAGGATGATGACCACCGTATCGCAGTCGACGACCACGAGGAGGGTGAGTGGTAATGAAGGATATCGACAGAGCCGCAGAAATCTACACCTTGCAGCAAGAGGCATTGTTTGGCTGGACTACGGCTATCGAAGTCTACGCCAACCTCTCGCATCTTGCGATGGCTGGCCCATTAGTTGATATGTGGGACCGTGCCCTCGGCCATGCGTTCGACTTGGTACCGTGATGAGATGGTGGGAGTATTTACTCGCCGTCGCAATCGCGCTCATCGCTGTTGTTCTGATTGGAGTGTTGGCACTACATACCGGAGCCGTAGCGCATTGTGCTAACCACTGGCACACATACACACACTCTGGGAGCTACATCCGTATCAGTGATACGTTCTCAGGGTGTAAATAATGCCAGTCATCTGCGAGCACGATACAGTTTGGCTAGATTGTGAAGATTGCCTCACGACAGACCTTGACCTTGCTCAGGCTATCGAAGATTTTGGCCGTGAGCTTGTCCATATCAGGCAGGACTGGTTCGGAAGCAGGTACTAACCCAACTCGCCCGTAGGCGAGTGATACACGCTGCGCTCGGCTGGAGGACGGGCCAACGTGTATCACTGACCTACGGACGCACTTCGTGCTTTAGCACACGAAAGGAGGAAAATATGCCTGACTGGGAAACCTACAAAGACTACCTTGTCGCGCGCAAAGGCAAGGCATATCACGGCTATCTCGGTGAGATTGAGATTGTGAATGCAGACCTGGACATTGTTCGCCGCTCCAGGCGTAGCGATTGCTACTTGGGCGATAGCGATTTCAAGGACTGCGTCACATTTCATGCTAACGGAGATGTCACCTTTACCATGACTTCGTTTGACACGCGGCTGAAGTGGGTAATCAACCAGCATCGCCCGCGTGGAATTCCACAGCTTATCCGACGCTCCAAGAAAGATTTTTGGGAAATCGCGCTGTCCAAGCGTGAGGATAGGATGCAGCAATGTAGTAAATGTCACGGTGCGTGGAAGCCTGAGCGTGAGATATATCGCATGTTCTCAGGTGTCCAACCCACTAGCTGTGAATGCAGCACGTACCGTCCTGGCGCTTACCGTGAGTTGGCTCCCATTAGAGAGGGCTCGGGGGACAGAGAGTTGAAATCTCGTGAGGAAACCCTAGCGCAACACCCGGGGGACGAGTGGCAGGGATGGCGCCCTGCGGGGTACCTGATACCATCGCAGTACGCTACAGACGAAACGAACCAGAGCCACCTGGAGAGGAATGCCAGCCTCGTTGAGAAAGGGATGCCTGAAGGCTGGACGCCAGATAATCCTTACATGAACACCGGCATGGTCATGCGGAAGGGAGGTACTACTTACCTGCCGTTTCTTAGTGGCGAGCGTTGTATCCTGCAACCCGATGGCACGTATCTTATGCCCGGGATGCCAGAACCTGCTACGCCCGAACTAGTCAACGAGTTTGTTGACGAGAAGGGAGTGTTCACATTGCCATGAACGAATCATTCGAGGGGATGCCTACCGGCTGGTCCTTGGAAGGCGTCTCGTGGTGCTATCAGCGTGCACAGCGTTATGGCACTGATGCCTATATAAGCGGCTGTGGCAGATATGTCAATGGCATCGTTGCAAGGAACTTTGCCGATTGGACTCTTAAGAGTGTAATAGACTGGATGATAGAGCTAAAGCTTATGTATCCTCTCATGTCCCAGCCTACAGAAAGGAATGCCACATGAGCCGACCATGTCCCTTCGGGCCTAAAAAGCCCTACACTTGGTGGGCCAGACCGTTTCTCTGGTTGTACGTATGGCGTGACCGCAACGTCGCGGAAGCGCACGACACGATTCGTGAGTGGACGGACGCGAAGCGTCCTTTGTAGAAAGGAGAGCAGGTGCATAAATCCCTCTGGAAAAAAGTTCTTAAGGAAGCATCGGCTGCGCTAGCCGTTGCTCAATCTGAGGACGAGCAAGAACGTATCGTCCACAACATGGAGCAACTCACCTCTGACTGGGCACTAGAGTCGCCCGCTGAATTCGAGGGGATGACCGTCCAGGAGTACGTCGAATTGCTCCGACCGTTCATTGTTTTCTACAAGAAGAAGGGAGCGCTTCCTTGAACGAGACAAATACCCGTATGCGGCAAACGCTACGGGCAGCGTTGGTAGCTAACACGCCGACGATGCTCTGGGGACTGCCTGGCATCGGCAAGACGCAAACCATTGACCAGCTTGTCAAGTCAGTTGGTGGGCACCTGTACACCCTCGTCCTCGCCACTTCGGACCCGTCAGACATTGGCGGTATCCCTTGGGTGTCGAACGACGTTGTGAAGTATGCGCCGCACGAGTGGGCGCAGGAATGCAACGAGGCTGCCGAAGCTGGCAAGCTTGTCGTGGTGTTCCTAGATGAGATGAACACGGCACCGGTGTTGAACATCGCTGCTGCGCTCACGCTTATCCAGGACCGCAAGATGGGCGGATTCCAGCTTCACCCGGACATCCGCTTCGTAATGGCATCGAACCCTCCCGAGGCATCCGCAGGTGGCCGCGAGCTTCCCGCTCCTGCCGCCAACAGGATGCTGCATCTCCCCTGGGAGGCCGACGCTGCTGAATACGTGCAGGCATTGCTGCACGGTTGGCAGCCGATGGTGATGCCTGAAGTACGCCCCGACAATGTACAGAAGAACCTGGGCGACATCCAGATGGTTGTCGCAGGGTTCTTGAGTGCCAAGCCTCACATGCTTATGAACATGCCTGACAAGGAAACGCAGGCTGGTAAAGCGTGGCCGTCACCCCGTTCCTGGGATATGGCCATCCGAACCGCAGCGTTTGCTCGCAGTGCTGGCATGGGCTACGAGGTTGAGGGCGAGTGTTTCCTGGCTGCAATCGGTACCGGTGCTGGCAGTGAGTACCTCACGTTTGCGCGTGACCTCGACTTGCCAGACCCTAAGGACATCTTGGCAGACCCGATGCACGCCAATATGCCCGACAGAACAGACCAGCTGTTCACCGTACTCGCAACGCTCAGCAAGTATGTCGTTGACAACATGAATGACAAGACTTGGGAGCCCTACTGGAAGTACATGTTCCGCGCTGCCGATGAAGTCGGCGTGGACGTTGCTACTATCCATGCCGAGTACACCACCAAGATGGCAGTGGAGAAGCGCAAGCTTGAGAAGCTCCCGCGTCCCGACGCTAAGCTGCTCAAACCGTTCATTGACATCTATAAGGCCGCTGGATAGTGGCCGATAACACCCGTCCGGTCGTTCCTCAGGGGCCCGTAAGGGCCCCGTGGGCGGGTAGGATGCACGATGATGTCGGCAACCATACATCGTGTGTCCTACCGGCCTACCTGGCCCTTAGACAACCATTGAAGGGAGTGAGACAAGTGACTGAGACCATCCCGGCGCGTACCATTATCGCTGCGGCCAGGTACAACATGGCCCGCAGTGGACACGCGCCATACCTTAGTTCCATCGCCTGGAGCCTGAACTTCATTGAGAAGGAAGGTATAGGTACGATGGGTACGGATGAAAGGCTGAACGTTTACTACGACCCTGCCGCTGTTCAAGCATGGGGCGTCAAAGAAACTGAGGCCGTTATCATCCACGAGTGTCACCACGTCATCCGAAATCACCTGCAGCGCATGCCATCAGGTGCCGACGCAAGGGCGTGGAATGTTGCGGCCGACGCTGAAATCAACGACGACCTGCGCAAAGAAAAGATTGAATTACCGGCGGGAGGCGTTTATCCTGAAGCCTTGGGCCAGAAAGAATGGCTCACAGCTGAGACGTACTACAACGGGATGCCTACTCACAAGGTAACCATCCTCCAGCCGGGCCAAGCGGGCACCGGCAAGGGTAATGAAGTCACGGACCCGCAATGCGGTACAGTTGCGGGCAACGGTGACAAGGAGAAGGAGGATGGCCCCGCTGGCATCGGTGAGCTTGAGAAGGACATCCTTCGGCGCAAGGTGGCCGAGGACGTCCTGGCATCGAAGGAACGTGGTGAGGGTACGGGTGGCCTGGACCGTTGGGCCGAAGAACTCTTACACCCGAAAGTGGATTGGCGCAAGGAATTGACTGCCGTAGTCAAGCAGGCAATCGCCTCCTGCTCTGGACCCGACGACTACACGTACCGCCGACAGAACCGCAGGCGTCATGGCCAAGGAGACCTAATCTTCCCGGCTACCACGTCGCCAGTCATCACGACTGGTATCGTGATTGATACCTCTGGTTCGATGGGCACAAAGGAACTTGCTGAGTGTCTTGCCGAGGTCCGTGGCGTCATCGACTTTGCGGCGGGCCGTGTTCCCACGACCATCCTTGCAGTCGACTGGGATGTCCACTCCGTCAAGCAGGTATGGGATGCTAAGAGCATCGGTACTCTGCCCGGTGGTGGTGGCACCGATATGTCCAAGGGCGTCGATGCCTGCGATAAGCTCAACGTCGATGTCTGCATCGTGCTTACAGATGGCTACACTGGCTGGGGCCCTGAGCCGCAGCGGATGAAGGTAATCGTAGGCATCATCGGGAACACCAACCAGGATGGACCTGCCTACGCCAAGACAATCCAGATTAGGGACTGAGACGGGACTGTGACCATGCGTATCTCAGTGTGTCGTAAATGCAAGCGCGATATCCAAGAAAAGACCGCTGGTGGTGGAAGTGAGTGGAAGTTCTGGGAGCTTATCAATCCCAAGGATGGAGAGTATTTATACGGATGCCCTCCCATAGGCTCGGCACCTCGCGGCGGATACCACGAACCAGAGACGGAGCTGGAGACCTATGCCAAGTCAGTGTGAGCCACCGCCTATCAAATGGTGCAAGATATGCTGGCAGCAACTCACCCTTGCAGACGGCTCGTCCACAGTATTTAGCTGGTGGGCAATGGGTTGTTCTGTTTCCAAGGACAAGCCTCACTCTATGGCGACAGACTTGGAGGTGTATCTACATGGCGCTTTGCAGGAAGTGCGGTCTGACATTGGGTGAAGGTGGGCTGAGTATGTGCGCTGTCTACCCAGATGGCCGCACAGACTACACCCGCTGGGTGGGAGCCTGCCCCGGCAGTCGTGAGAACTTGAATCGTTGGCCAACATATGACGCCCTGACACGCGACAAAGGTGACCTTCACCTTAGGACGAACCCAACCAACGACTTCGCGCACGAACCAATATCCGAATTGGAGGTGTATGTAAATGGATGCTAAGGAGCTACAGGAAAGGCTCAAGGGCTTCGAGCCCTGGGCTGTCACATGTGAGGATAACCACATCGTGTTCGGCCCCTTCGGTACCGAGCGACTGGCCGTTATCTTCGCTGCCGCTCAGACTATCGAAAGCAAGGGCGAGTGTCTGTATCGCTCTGTCCCGTTCGCCCTCGTCCTAGATGAGGAACGGATTGAGGAACTTGCCACCATCATGGGACAGCGCAGGGAGAGTGGGTATGTACCCCACGGATACCTGTAGACACTGTCATGTTCCTATCATAATGTCCATGAAATGGATAGACGCCCAAGGCTACTGGGAATGCCATCAGTACAAATGTCCTGGAAGACCAGTGTTGCTCGGCGACGTCTCATGGGGATGGCATTGGCACGAGCCCATTACAGAATTCGAGAGATATCTCGATGTCCGTACGACGAAGGGAAGTGTATGAAGAGAGTAGTAAAGGCGACAGCACTCGCTATCGCTGTAGTTCTTGCCACCGCTACCGCCGCACTAGCCTGCACGATTACCAGTGTCACGGCTAGCTCTGCCTGCACCTCTGGGCAGTCCGTGGTCACCGCCGTTGCACACGGCGTTGGAAACGGCGACTCAGTAGCGTTCAGTAACAACGTCACCGGCGACACGCAGCACTCTACCGACACCACCTGGACCTTCGTGGTTCCTAATGGTACGGCGAGTGTTACCGTGTCTGCTTACGCGACGTTGGGCGAGAACCGCTCCGAGAACACGGCCACCGTCACGCTCGCCCCTACTGCGTGTGTGCGGATGCCTGTTGCGAGCCTGAGCTACGTCCGTTGTTCGGACCCTCGCTACGAGGTTACCCTGGACAACAGTAAGAGCAACACCCCGGTTACCTTCACCGTCCGGTATCGTCGTACCCTTGACCTTGGTGTTAAGGTGAAGACATACAGCGTGGCCGGTGCGTGGGGCAAGAAGTTTGAGACGCCACCCTTGCACAAGGGTTCCAGCATCTCTGTGCGTGCGCTTGGTCACCGACTGGCATTCGTTTCGGTCGTTGCTAAGGACACGTGTAACTAGCATCACAGCCCTGGTTAGGCTCGATACCTAGCCAGGGCACTCGAAGGGCTTGATAAGGAGGCACGGGATGCAGAAGGGGTTTAGGTACCCGCGGTGCAAATACTGTAAGCGTGCTATCATGCTCGGTGGTAACGGAAGTGAGTGGATGACTGTCCATCCTGCTCCTGACCTAGATATTCCTAGCTACCGTTGGAGCTTCAACTGTATCCGGCTTCGCCACGACGCGGGAGCGGACGCGAGTACCTTGGAAGGTTTTCCACACGTACTTGAGACAGAGTTTGAACGATACCTGAAGAAGGACGAATGACACACAGGTGTATGTCAATAAGGAGCAAGGCGATGGTTTGGTCAACGAAAATTGAAGTGAACAAAGAAGGCGTACCCGTCAACAAGTTTCACAGGTACTCCTCTGATGCCATCCGTCCACAAAAGGGTGCCTATTGTCACCCGGTGGACGACGCTAGAGTGAGGGAGGATGGAGAATGGATACCGTGCCCAGTGTGCTCAAGTACGGCCCCTGCCGTCACTGCGGAAAGCTACCCGGGAGACCATCAGGTTGCCAGCGCTTTAGAGAGGTACGTTAATGAGACCCCCTAGGTGTAGGTTCTGCAAGCTGGCCCTGGCTAAGTTTGAATGGGGCTTTGGGCAACCGGATGAATGGTATGCAGCCTGGTCGACCGGTGACCTGTGGACTTGTCAGACAACCGAAGACTGGCATGACCATGAGCCCATGCCTGAACTAGAAAGGTATGCAAAGGAGGTAAGCGATGAAGTTCCCAAGGTGCGCTAAGTGCCATGCAGCCCTCGTCCAAGTGGACAGGGCTGGACGTACCAGGCACGAGGACGAGAGCTTGTGGGGAGGGTATAGAACCTGGAAGCCAGAGACATGGCAGGCAAGATGGCGTAGTTACTCTCACAAAGCAATTTGTGCCGAGACTCACACTTGTACGTGTGGTGATAAGCACACCACCGGTCTCAAGACTAAGCACGTCCCAGAGACAGCCCTCGCTACCTACGCTAGAGAGTCAGGTGCGAAATGAGACACCCAAGATGTAGATGGTGCGGATACGCCTTACGTAAAGGAAGGAAGGATAGAGATGACTGCTGGAAGGGCCAGTGGGTAGCCTTAATCAGAGGCGTAGAGGGTGGAGCCAGTCATTCGTTGTGGGAGATAAGGAAATTCAGAACGGGAGTGGACGTAGAATCAGATTGGTGTGGCCCACACGGCAAGGCTTCAACTAGCAATGACTACACCTGGACCTCAGAACACGAGCCAGAAGAAGCCTTGCGCACCTATGTGAAGGAGGTTACAGTTGGCCGTTGATGGCAAAGATGCGACCGTAGAACGTCTGGCCCAGCCCGACATCAATCGTCCTATCTGCCAGCCTCTCGGACACCGACCGAGTGTCACGCATGATACCGGGGGCAACCCAAAGACCTACGTGGTCCGGGTTATCAGAGGCAGTGGCGAAGTCCGGATAACTCTTGAACACGAAATCCGAAGGCTTGCACTTGGACTCGTCGGCGAAGATACTTCCGAGGCTGCTCGAACCCTGATGAAGCTCCGGGTATGCTCCGACATTGCCACCGAGGGCCTGGAACTGCGTGACTGTGTAGTGTGGCAGCGTGATGCCAGCGTACTTCTTGACCTCATACAAGGTCCAACCCGAGCAGTCGCTCGGGCCGGGAGCGTTGCCACCTAGGAGGTAATCATCACCAAAGTGGAGTTTCTCATCGGCAAGCATCTTCTCACCTGTCGTCAGACCACTGACCACACGGTAGTTGATTGTAACCGCTTGATTCACCATATGATACACGTCACCAAGAGCACCGTTACTGACGATGACCTCTGCGAAGTGCCGCTTAGCGAAGCGGTGTGAGCGCCAGGCGTTACCTGCGCCAGGGCCCTCTAACTTCCAGGGGCCGTCGTGAGCGTCGATGCGCATAGCGATGTCACCGGGGAGACCGGTGGAGTGGAGCGTTGAACCGGGACCAGTGTCCTGGTTACCCTTGCAGATGTATGCTAAGTCTGTAGCCATAGTGCTTACCCATCCTTTCCTTCGTGCCCTTACGAATGATGCCAAGAACCTACAGGGAAGAAGTTAGCAAAGAGAATAAGTAGGTCAAGCTAGGGACGTAGACCCTTGCCCTTACCTATACTAAGGTCGTCCCGATGCGGAAGCCCGAGCAAACTGGACCGGGTATGCCCATCGGGACGATGCCTACTAGGGTAGGCCCGAAGTTGCCATCGAGTTGCCATCGAGTTGCCATCGAGGAGTTCCGATGTCCGAGGATTTGTGCAGCAAAGGCCATGACGACTGGACGCCGAGGCGTCCTAGCAACGGGAAGCGGAATTGCCGAACTTGTGACAATGCTCATCAGATGGAGAAGCGCAGGGCGGCTGGAATCGAAGCGCATGGGAGTGAGACCAAGTGTCGAAGAGGGCACAGCGATTGGTATGTACGCCCGAGCGGCGAGCGGTCTTGTCGTCAGTGCCAAAGTTTGTATGACGGGACTCGCTATTGGGAAAACCGGTTCAAGGACAAGCGAGTGGTTCTGAACGGGAGTAAGTACTACACGGTTCAGGATTCCAAGGTTGAGCCATCAGAAGAGACCGAAGCCGACGAACTTGCCAGGCTCATTGAGGAGCAGGAGCGGGAGATGGAGCATCCGAACTTCGTTTCGCACGACGGGTTGTCGCCCGACGGTTGGTCTGACGACGAGGGGAGCAGCATCGACTCGCCCTGGGATTATGTATCTGCCCACTTGTCAATCAACGACCCGCACAGCTCCTCGTTCTACGACGAGGATTACATGCGCGAGCACGGAGAATTGGAAGAAATGTCTGACGAAGACCTCGACTTCCTAGGTATCGAACGGAGCCGACGATGAGCGCGGTGGGGAACGCCTACGCTCGCGGTGAATGGGTGTCTGCCGATGAGTGGTTCGACGATATGGCAGAGCGCACCGACAGAGCTATGACCCCTCACCGTTGGGGTATCAAGAGCATGATGGAGGCCGTGTGGCAAGTCGAGGACGAGGAAGAAGACATTGCTCGAACCCTTAGGGAAATGAAGGCGGCGGGATGGTGACGAAGATGGTGACTAACACGCGGGAAGGCAAGGCTAACCCCCGACAGCGTGGCACAGGGGAGGACTTTGATTCCCTTGAGGCTAACGCAACACCCGAGCAGGTGTCCCAGATTTGGTACGGCAGGCTCAGGGCTGACGAAGAGCTGAAGTTGTGGGACCGGTGGTACCGAGCAGGTTGCAAGTCGGTGCCGGGGCAGCAGCTATGAACGATGTTCGGTTCCTCGCACTCATGGACAGTGAGGCCGAGGACTTGCTGTTAGTGCTCCGAACTGAAGACGAAGACGAGGAAATCCTGCGGCTGGCGCCAGTCATCCGCCGACTTGAACGGATGGTAGATGGCACGCATCGCGGGTGACAAACCGTACTACGAGTGGGTCCTACGTGGGGCTGACGGCACGCTCCACGAGGACAACACTATCCAGCTTCCGTCGGTGACGACAGTTATCAAGGCCACGCTGGCAGCGCCAGCGCTCCTCAAGTGGACCTACGATAAGACCGTGGAGGGAGTCGAGATGCTGCTCGACTCTCTCCCCCCCGGAATGACAATCGACTCACTCTTGAACGACGACTTGGACGCAGCCCTGTTAGCATCACGTCTACACCCAAACGATATCCGAGACGATGCGTCAGGGCGCGGCCAGGATGCACACTCTTTCCTGGAGACGCTAGGAGGTATGACGCACGATGAAGGGATTGAGACAGCGATTGATGTCTGTCGTCACACGTCCGACCCTTTCCGTCACGCAGTCGCTGATTGGTGGGCGACCTTCAGGCCTTACGTGCACGCATCTGAGGAACTACTCAGGAGTTTGGAGCACGGATATGCCGGAACGGTGGACCTGGCGTGGTCACCTATCCGACGAGGCGCTCCAATCATCTCTGACCTCAAAACCCGTAAAGCAAACTCTCGAATGTACCGAGATGACGAAGCTCAAACAGGGGCGTATCTCCTGGCTTGGAATGAGATGTTCCCAGATAACGCTGCACGTCAGCGAAGCATCATCATCGCCATGGATGACGGTTCGTTTGCTTACCATATTGCCAAGGCACCACCGGAAGTTTTCCTTTCTATCCTGTCGCTGTACAATGAACTCAACTGAGGGTAGCGATGAGCCAATGGTGTGTAGGAAATGCCTGACACATGTCTGGCAGGTTTATGGAGCGGGATGGTGGGACCCAGTGTTTGGTGGAAGGTGCCCTGCTACCACAGAGGAAGGTCGGGGCGGATTAATGAACCGACGGTACCACGTACCGCAGACAGAGCTTGAGACGTACATCAACGACACAGAGGAGGAAGAAGATGCCTGAACGGTTTAAGGAGGAGGATGCAATTGACCTTGCACAGTTGGCAGCAACTCGTGAGGCAGCTGAAGAGAGGCTGGGACCAGTGGCTCCGACGGCGGGTCTGGCAACCCAACGTCTGACGCTGGGCGACAAGTTCGGGATGCTCAGTCAGGCACTCCAGCTTGCGACCAACGCAGCGAACGTGTTGCGGAACGTCAAGTTCAGGGACCCGACCGAGAAGCAAGTCGAGACGCTGACTGCGCGCCTCGCTGACTTCGTCCTCAAGCACGCCGAGGATGAGGAGGTTTAGTGTGGCGAGCGGCAATTATGGCAGGCGTTGTCGCTGTGACCGTTGGGTCAACCCTGACGGCGGCAGCGACGCCAGCCTGCGCCAGCACCAGCGAGCGCACTATCACAATCAGTGCGGTTGTGGTGCGTTCCGCTACGCTCGACCCGGCGACCGGCGTGGTGACGTACAACTACCCCCGACCGGAAAGCGAGACGTGTAGATGATGGCCCCGGTCTCAGCCTTCGGGCCCCATAGTTAGCCATCATCTACGCCGAATGGAGGAACGAACTAGTGAAAGCACCAAGCGCTCGGACGCTCATCGAGATTGACCAGGGACAACCAATCCTTGGATACGCCGTTAACGGCGTCCCAACAACGGGACAGGATTTCCGTCAGGACTACCCCGTGCTTTATATCCAGTACCCCGTCGCCATGGTCATAGGTGACCATGGCAGCTGGAGTGAGCAACCCGCTCCGGGCAGTGGTGGCACTAATAACCTCTCGTCGCCGTGGAAGTTTGGCGACCTTGCGGTCATGGATGCTGCAACGCCTGGATGGACTAAGGTGTTCTTCAGGAACAGGCTGTGCCTGTCTCTGGGTTTGCCGCCCAAGGCGTCCTGCGACGACACCACGACGGCCATTCATGCTCGCTACGGTTCGTTCAATCAGGACGTGTGGCATGAGCTAAAGGTTGTCCAGCCAGGATGGTCCACTCCTCAATGGAGGATTGCCCTCAAGACCTTGTACCTTTCGATACATCAGCCTGTGATGAACAAGCTTCAGCCACTAGTTCTACCCACGAATCTCTCACAGTTTGCGACCATGATGTTCCGTGGGGCCACACGTGGGCCAAGCCCCGGCCTTTGCAAGAACGGCACTCCTAAAGTGGGCAAGCCGCTGACTACAACACTGGGCTCGATGTCTGTGCTTCACACCGTTATTGCTGCTAAGCAGTTAGGGCTAACCAGGGAGCAGGCGTGGGCTTTTTACCATGAGACTGGCTCTCCTCACGCCTACACTCGTGCGCAGGGTGGCAATGGGAGTCCCGTTACCCTTAATGTCAAACAGCGCTGGGCGAACTACGATAAGCTTTTCAGAGAGCTTTGGTGATGCCCCTGACTCAGCCTTCGGGCCCCATAGTTAGCATCACCAATCCTTTTAGGCCTGCCCCTATCTCAGCCTTCGGGCCCCGTAGTCAGCCATGACTACGCCCCCCCTCCGCCGCTGCCCCACGTGTGAGCAGTCCATCTCGCATCTAGATATCGGGTTCCGCGACTGGGCCAAGTGGCTGGGCGACACCCTGCCCGGCAAGATTGGGCCGACGGACGTAGACTCGATTCTGGAACGGCATGGCAGGTTCCTCGTCATCGAGTACAAGTCGTGGGGCAAGCCGGTAAGCATCGGGCAGGAGATTATGCTGCGCGAGCTGGCCAAGCTCGGCATGAATGTTTGGTACGTCCAAGAGCCGATGGGTAAGACTAGTGACAAGCTCATCCTTACTCCGATGCTGGAGTACCGTACTGTGTTCCGCTTCGCCAAGAAGGACGCGGAGCGGATAACCATTGAACAGTTTCGGCAACGCATATCAGACTGGTATGCCGAGGCCGATAATCGAGAAGAGGAGGTGAAATAATGCCCAAGTTCTTTGACCAATACACCACAGTCCCGTCGGGTCTGTCGTATGTCGGCAAGGACGAGAAGGCAGTGCTCATCCGCGAGGGTGCGCCGCTGACGATTCACTCAATCAGCAAGCAGCCTGACCAGTTCAACCCCGGCAAGGACCGTTATGTCCTCACGGTGGAGCTTGACGGTGAGCAGCGCGGGATGGCCTTTGGGGCCGGTACCGTGTTCAGCCGTGACGCTTTGCTGGAGAGCATGGCAGAGTACCTGACTGGAGAAACGGCTGAGCCCGTGACGGTGAAGCTGGTTCAGGCAGGACGAGCCATTCTAATCGAGGAGGCTGAGTAGTAGGTGTCAACCCAAGGTTACGAACGCGTAAAGGAAGAGCTTGAAGCCCGTGACCTTGTGGTGTCACATGGGTGGGGCGGGGGCATCGAGTGTCGCTGCCCCGCCCATGACGACACCAGGGCATCTCTGACTGTAAAGGAAGGCGACGATGGAAAGGCACTGCTCTACTGCCACGCCGGATGCTCAACAGAAGAAGTCGCAGGAGCGTTGGGGCTGGACATGCGAGACTTGTTCGCAGCCGACTCACGAGGTCCGGTTGCTGCTACCTACGAATACCGAGATGAAGACGGTCGTAGTTTGCTTCGCGTGCTACGATTCGCTCCTAAAGGATTCAGTCAGCAGCACCGAGAAGCTGATGGCACTTGGGTTACAGGGACCGGAGGAGTACGTCGGGTTCTCTATCGACTCCCTGAGCTACGCGCCGACTTGTCAGTTCGACGCAGCTCAGGCTCCGGAAGCACCCCAATCGTCTACGTAACAGAAGGTGAGAAGGATGCAGACAGACTGGCAGCGCTGGGATACACAGCTACTTGCTGCCTTGGCGGTGCTAACAAGTGGAGAGAAGAGTACACCAGTGAACTTCGTGGTTGTGACTGCGTCATCATTGCCGACAACGATGAAGTCGGAATCAAAAGTGCGCGCTCTATCGAGGCGGCTCTTCAAGGAGTGGCTTCGTCAATCCAAGTCGTCGTAGCGAGAGAGGGTAAGGATGTCTCTGACCATCTTGATGCAGGCCTTACTGTCGGTGAGCTGCGCAATGTTGATATTGACGTGGATGTTCTTGCTCCGATTGATTGGGAGACTTACAAAGCTGCAGAAACTGAGTGGCTTTACGAACCGTACATCCCCCGGCGTGGCCGGACCTTGGCTTTCGGCCCCCCGGGCTCCCTCAAGTCTTTGTGGGCGATGTGGGTGGCCGCTAAACTCACACACCAGGGACACAAGGTTGCGTACTTCTCGCTGGAGATGCGTCCTAGTGAATCGGCAAGACGGCTTAAGCAAGCCGGTCCACGTAAAGATAACCTCTCGCTCTACACCAAGTTCAACTTCAACAACGCAGAGCAACTCGTCACCATTTGTAAAGCGCTCAAAGGGACTGACCTTATCGTAGTCGACAGTTGGAGTTCTGCACATGACGACACGAACAGCAACGATGCCGTGGCTAGGCTGGACAATGAAGTATTCCAACCCATCATCACAGCCACCGGAGCAGCCCTGCTCATTTTGGACAACGTGGGCCACCCCTCGATGGGGAAAGATGGTACTCGTAGTCAGCCTGACTGGGCCCGAGGTGCTTCGGCTAAAGGTGATAAGATGGAAGTCACTCTCTTCTTCCAAAGGCCCGACGATAACGATAACTACCGGACGCAGATGACAGTGAAGAAGATGCGGCTCGACCACGCCATTCCACCAACGGATGACATATGGACTGAGCCAGACAAGATTGAGTTCTACGAGATGGCCGGGAAGATACGTTCCTGGACACCCGTATGGGACTTGGGCGGGGAGACAACAGCGGACGCCGCTGGGGACGCCCCCGAGCAGTTAGCGTTGCCTGGGCTTGACGAAGCTCCTCAGGCCCCGCCCGAGAACGTTGTTGAAATGTCGCTGAGCGAGCAACTCGCTCTGGCGAGAGTGATGGACAAATTGGGCGCCACGCCCCTGGATGAAGGGAACGCTAGTGGATGACGATGACGACTTCGAGCTGAGCAAGCACGAGCTTGCGCAGGAAGAGAAGGACTACCTCAAGGCTAAGACACGGCTTGTGGACACTGAGCGTAAATCCTTGGAGGAACTACTGCGGGCTGACACTGCACGGGCTGACATGTATGTGCTTGAGCACGAGGGCAAGGAACGTGCCAATGATGAACTTAAGGCGCGGGACTTCTTCAAGTATGTCTACCGCTTTGACATGCCTGTCACCGAGAAGAGTGTCAAAGAATGCGAGTACACCCTGAACCAGTGGGACCGGCGCTTCCCTGGCTGTGCTGTGACCATTTACTTCACCTCTCCTGGCGGCGAAGTCGTGGCCGGTATGGCATTCTGGGATTTCCTTGTGGAGTTCAAGTCCAAGGGACACCACCTGACCACCGTGTCTCAGGGCATGGCTGCCAGCATGGCGGGCATCCTACTCCAGGCAGGAGACGTGCGCGTCATCGGTGCGGAGTCCTACCTTCTCATCCACCAGGTCCAGGCGTCTGCGATGGGTTCATGGGGTGACCTGACTGACAGGATGAAGTGGTTGGAGAAGGTGCAGGAGCGTATCCTGAACATCTTTATCTCCCGCTCCAAGCTCACGAAGGCTGCTATCACCAAGCGGTGGGAACGGACGGACTGGTGGATTGATTCAACCGAGGCACTGAAGCTTGGTCTTGTGGATGAAGTCAGGTAGGTGGAACAAACATGGGGAGGGTGAGATAATGTGGTGGGCGCTTGGTATCGCCTATTTAGCCGTAGCTCTGTGCGTGTGGGTGTACCTAGCGTTCAGCTGGGCCGAGTCCGAGAACGGCCGCAACGCCGTGGCTGACGCCTGGGGCCGAGGCGGGCATGTCTACAACGGGGCAGTCCACGAGCCTACTGTGTACGTCGGTGCTGTGCTGTGGCCACTCATCCTTCCCTTCGTTGGGTTTGTGGCTGGGGTGAAGCAGGTCATCCTTCGTATCGAGAAGCGTCGTTACGAGTCCCAGTACACCCTCAACGAGATGGCGAGGAGAGCAGAGAACGATGAACGAGCCCACCGTACCTCATCTTACGGCCAGGCAAGCGGCCAAACGGGATGGAACAATACCTTCAAACTTGGTGTCTGATGCATTCCTTAAGGAATTGAGGCCACAACAATGGACAAGACCTACCCGAGTCCGATTCGGATTGGTTCCAGAGAGTACGAAGTCATCGAGGACGAGAAGCTGTCTGAAGTGGCTGGCGTCTCTGGTGCAGCTATGGTCGATACCGAGACAATCCTCGTGGACCCCGGCGTCGGATTCGGAGTTGCAAGGGAGACTCTTCTACATGAACTCCTACACTGCGTCTTCTCCGCTTCCGGATTGGGAGCGGGTAATGGAGAATCTAAGAGGTTCACCACCGAGCAAGAGGAAGAGATAGTATGGACGATGTCACCCCTTGTACTTTCGATGCTCCGAGACAACCCTGGCCTCGTGACGTGGCTGCTGGAGGAACGGTTGTCATCGAGCAGTACCCCGACATCGAGCCCGTCATCGAGCCCGTCTCCAGTTCAGCGGATACCACACGTCTCGAAGAAGAAGGTGGGGAAGTAGTGTGGACTGGATACTATTCGTGTGTTCAATGCGAAGACCGCTTCATCTTCCAGCGCGAAGACGTTGGCCTGCCGGAAGGTCTGTTCTTCCAGGTGGTCCACAACCACGACGTAACCCCACCGAGGTGGGAGGGAAGCCTGTACAAGCACACTAAGGGGATGCGCTTCCCGGCTGAGGTCAAGGACAAGAAGGCGGTCATCGCTTCTCAGAAGAAAGCCATCGTCCAGGCGAAGCGTATCGACAACAACCACGCGAGAGAGGGGCAGAACTAATGCTGGTGTACGAGATTGCTCTCGGCATCCTCCTGGCCTCCATCGTGCAGTCGTTGATTGCGTCTGCCATCATGGCGTGGCGCAGGCGTGCCCAGGTGAAGGTGCTCCGCGCTCGCCTTGCCGTGCTGGAAGCGCAGGAGCGAGATGCCCAAGCCACCGACTAAAGCCACGCTGGACCGGTACGGTCTGACACTCGCAGCCTGGAAGAGGCTTGCTCCAAAGGATGACGTGTGCCCTATCTGCACCCAGGTAAAGGAGAAGTGGCACATTGACCATCACCATGAAAGGGGCTGGGGGCAGATGGCTCCCCAGCAGCGAGTTCTTTTTGTCAGGGGAATCGTTTGTGCTAGGTGTAACATGCGTTATCTTCCTCGGGGCATTAACGCTAGGATAGCTCGGAACATCGCTGACTACCTAGATAGGTTTGAAGCACGCAATGCTACGTGAGTGTCCCTTCTGTCACGAGTTAACTATTTGGTTTCCAGAAGTCAGCTTGTGCGATGGGTGTCAGGAGATTATCTACTACTTCGACTTCGAAGAGGATGAGGATGAGTGACGAAGAGCATGACAAACTGGAGCATGAAACCGCATACTGGGCGGACTGCGCCAACACCTACTCTGAGGAGACAAAGCAGATGGCGTATGCCTCTGTCATGGGCATCACGAAAGCTCCGGGCCCTGGCAAGACGGTTGGGTATTGGTGGAGGCACGACCTTGAAGGCAAGTCGGTACTTGACATTGGAGGCGGGCCGGTCTCGCTTCTACTCAAATCGGAGAACGGGGGACGGATGGACGTCATCGACCCCGCTCCCTACCCGACCTGGGTCTGGCAGCGATACAAGGCCCACGGAGTGAACCTCTTCCAGATGCGTGCTGAAGACTTCGAGCCCAAGTTCAAGTACGATGAATGCTGGATTTACAACGTCTTGCAGCACGTGGACAGCCCTGGGCAGGTCATTGCGACGGCTCAGGAGGCCTCAGACACCCTCAGAATCTTCGAGTGGGTAAATGTGCCGGGTGATAAGATGCACCCCCACGTGCTCACGATAGAGGCCCTGAGGGGGTGGCTGGGAGGGGGCGAGCTAGACCTACGGGTCTACCCTGGCCTGAACAACTGGTACTCCTCAGCCGAGGTCCCGACGACTGGAGTTGCGGGGGTGTGGACGAGATGAAGATAGCTCTTGACCTTGACGGCGTGTGCTACGAATTCCAGCGGACCTACAGATACATGATGAAAGAATACCGAGGGGTGGATATGCCGCCCGTAAAGGACTTCTGGTTCAGCTGGGATTCCAACCTGGACTACGGGACATCGGAGGATAGGAAATGGATGTGGAGCGAGGGCGTGAAGATGGGCCTGTTTCGGTACGGACACGTCACAACTGGTGTGATTGCATCGGTCCAGAGGCTTGCCGCAATGGGACACCAGCTATCTGTGGTGACGCATCGGCCGGAGAACGCTGTGCAGGACACGCTGGACTGGCTCTCGTATGTAAGGCTTCCTATTTCGGGAGTCCATATTCTCTCCAACGGGGAGCCCAAGACGACGGTAGGGTTCGATGCTCTTGTAGACGACAAGGTGGAGAACATCCGACATGCTCTTGCGAGGGGGCGTGTAGGGGTACTCTTCAACCAGCCGTGGAACCAAGAGCAATCCGGCATATCGCTAGCGAGTGGTAAGTTCTTCCGTGCCCACGACTGGCCTGAGGTGGTGGGTTACTTCAATGGACTTTGAGACGGACTTTGAGACTAAGGATAGCGGGGAGCGTGAGGAGTTTGATTCGGGCATGCGACGTGACGTACAGGCCGGGAAGCCTCGATATGACCTTATCGACAGGCCGTTTCTCCGTCGTTGGGCTGAGCTTATGGCGCGAGGTGCGTCCAAGTACGGTGAGAATAACTGGAGGCTGGCAGATTCGGAGGTCGAGTTCAACCGCTTTCAGGCAAGCGCGCTTCGCCATATGTTTCAATGGCTGGAAGGTGACCGTTCAGAAGACCACGCTGCGGCGGTAGCGTTCAACCTCGCCGGAGCCGAGAGCCTACTCGTAAAGCTCCGAGCCCAGTGGGCATCGGAGCTTGTCGAGAGCCATCGCAGCGAACCAGGTGCTACGCACCCGGACGGGCCGGAGGCCCTAAAGGATGCTTCGCATCCTGAGTGCTGCTTCGATTGTTAGGGGACTTGCGTCCCGAACGGATTTTCAGTCCTGAAGGGACACGGATTACTACTTAGCAACAGACGTGTCGGCCAGGATACCATTCTTCACAGCAGACAACGCAGCCGCCAAGCCCGCAGGTAACAGGGCCAGGGCGGCTGCTTTCGCGTCTGAGAAGTTGTGGAACCCTGCGAGGCCTGCCGCTAGGGGCGTGAAGACACCCACGAAGGCGAACACAGCGGTCCAGACGATACGCCTGAGGTCCGCAGCCGTAAGCCCCACCTTGAAGTTCAGGGAGAACTTGCTGGGGACCTTGGGTGGAGCGTTCGGGTCTACAGGGACGGGTGCTTCGGGTGGTGAATAGAACGACATACTTACAACACCGCCTTAACGATAACGATTACAAGGATAATGACTACGAGTAGAACGATAAGTCCCATTACTTCTCCTCCTCAACAACGTCCGGTACGATAGATGGAATGAGTGGTGCGATTTCAGCCTTGTCTTTTTCAGCGAGTGCCGCAGCTGTATCCAGGACCAGCTTCGCTGCTGTCTTCTGAGCTGTTAGAGTATCAGCCATTTGTTCGACCTGCTCCCCGATAGTGTACTCTCCAGGGGACTTGCCGTTGACTGCGTTATCCACTGAATGCAGCATTA
>QGNH01000460.1_pt1 | contig 47180 bp, 59 predicted proteins | sample 1735481 | NCBI WGS metagenome assembly QGNH01 (sample SAMN09239004, study PRJNA386568) | Viral metagenome, whole genome shotgun sequencing project.
TGGGCCGGCTATATTTAACGGGCTTAAGAAAGAGACGGCTGTTTTTAACGGTAGCAGTAAGAAAGAACCCCCTTATAAAGGTAACGAAAATTGTTACCTTTAACGCTCATATAGACGTTTTATATGTATATAGCTATATATACAGTTTATAGCTGAACAGCTTTATTAAAGATTAGTGTTAATAAAGTAAATAGCAGTTTTGTTTATTAGAGGAAAAAGAAATGACCACAGCTACCCTCACATTTAATCTAAGTGATGAAGATGATATAAGAGAATATGAAATAGCTAGTAATGCTCAGAAGTACTTACGAGTGTTACAAGAGTTTAAAGGAGCCTTACGCGCCGCACGTAAATACGAAAATTGGTTAGAATTATGTCCTAAACATGGCAAATTCACAGAAAGTGATCTAGACTTAATAACAGAGATTGAAGAAGAGTTCTATAATCTTTTACAATCATATGACATTAATTTAGATGTGTAGGAGGATACATGATTACAAAAGCCATAATAGCAACGATGATAGGAGTTTTATTAAGTCCAGCTAGCGGCTTTGCCGGAGGTACAATTCCCTTTGAAACTAAGGTACAGGCACAACTAATGACAGTAAATGTTGAGTGTACCGGTGGCCCGTGGTTTAAAGGCGTTTTAATGGCCTCCGACCAACCTCAAAACGGAGTCTACATGATACGTATTGATGGGGCGAAAGATCGGGATAATGATCCCCTACTTGATGGGCAAAAATATGCATTGCTTCCGGTTAATGAATGCGTTATAACTTTAGCACTATAATAGAAGAAGNNCATGAGGTAATAGATATTTTAAAAGAGGGTAAAAGAGATGAATCGTAAACAGAAGTTAGTAGTAGCAGGTATGTTTGATACTATTTTAGATTTAGCTACTGATTGTACTAATGGTGATATACCTATTGATGAGTCTATTAAAAATATTAGATTATTGTTAATAGATGTTGAAGAAGCTATAAGAGATTGTAGTATATCTAGTACTAAAAAGTCTAGTGGTATATCTGTTACAACTGGCCCCGCTCTTACTGGATTCTCAGATTGTTCTGTAATTAGTACTCCAGCAGTAATTACTAATAGACCTATATCTATTACTTGGGTGGATAATACATTTGTTAAGGATGAGGAAGAATATAAGAAGGCCAAGAAGGCACTAGATAGTGTTAAACGTGATGATCATTGGTCTCAATATCAATGGTGTGATGATGGAGGTAAGTAATGAAATGGAAGTTTGCTAATACATTGTATATTAGATAGAGGAGACTTAGATGAATGATTTTGTTATGTATATGATGGTTTTGTCCGTGGTTATTGGGTGGAGCATTTTATTGGGTTGTTTTACTTATGGTTTTATTTCGGTTATTAGTTAGGAGGTTAATATGATGACATTCTCTGGGTTTATGTTTCATCTGTGTGTGTTCATAGCAGTAAGTTTAATGGTCTATGGTGCATATAGTCTAATACATCCGTTGCTACCATTGTGTCACTAACTTATAATTGATATCTTAAGTAGTGGGTTGATTGTATTATATATCTATATAGTAATTGGACTATATAAAAATAGGTAATGACTAATATCAATATCATAAGGAGGATATCGATATGAATAAGAAAGAGATAGTGTTAAAGGGTTTTAGTGAGGCGTTGGTTAGAATAGCATTAGATACTAGATATGAGTTTGAGACAGTTCGTAGTATCAATTTGGATGATTACGTTACGCAATTAGATATGTTAGTTAGAGATACTAGAGAGTTGTTAGCATCGTGTTAACCATAGATACATGGGTATGGATTAGTTCAGGTGTTTGTTTTATATTGATGTGGGTTACTATTGGATTGATAGTAACAGATAGTCTTCCTCATGATTATTATCTAATCAATGGAGATACTTGGGTATCTGTTAGTGCAATTATATGTTTTATATTAATAATAACTACTGCTGTATTGATGTTTATGTCTGGTCTACATTAACATGCACAGACCATAGTGATATACGCATGTGGTATATATAACATCATAGTATGTATGATGTGGTATCAATGACCTGAGTCATTGACACTATGGTATACATAATATGTATACTGTCACGAGACATAATATAATATGTGTGTGATTACTCGTGACATTCCTGTCTCTCGTTGTTACTGTGTATAACAGTCCATTAATCAATGGCTGTACTATCAAAGGGTTGCCGGAATAGGCAGACCCAGCCTCTGGGGTTACCCTCAGCTGGAAGGTAGGGGGGCAACCCATCCCACAAAGAAATATCCTATAAAAATTGATGCCAGCCCCCCGCACATTATACGGGGAGATAGGTGAAAAGAGTCCAATAATGATCCCATTGGTAATTGGTACATTATTGGTATATAAATTTGCTATGCTCGCCTCGGTTTCTGATACCAGGCTCGCAACTACTAGATTAACTAGTTCCTTTGAAGAGAAACGTCAAGAGAAGTTGTGACATTCTTACGACACAACTTGTGACATTGTTCTTACAGCTTGTGAATTTTGATTATTAAAAGAAAAAACTTGACAAATCAGTTTATATCTATTATTCTAGAATCTGAACCTCTTAAGTCTGACCTCTGATATAAGTTAACAGACTAAAGTTCTCGCTTGGGTAGGGCGATAACTAACCTAAACTAAAAGAAGAAATAAGCTCTATTCTGTTTTTAACAGAACTAATCGATTCCGAGACTCCATAGTAGGAGTTAGGAACTTCCCGCCATTACTCCCCCTCGTGGGGAGCTTCTTTCTTTACGAAAAAATCTTATGGGTATATTAGGTGTATTAATGCCACTCCTCGGGAACCTGTTTTCACAGGTTCTAGGGGATACTGCTGCCGCTACGCAGTGCCGTCTTAAATTATTAGAGATGGAGAAAGAAGGACAGCTGAGAGAGATCGACGATCAGTTCCAGATGTCCATAGCGCAGATGGGAGTCAATCAGGCTGAGGCTACTAGTGGTAGCTTCTTCCAATCAGGGTGGAGACCCTTAGTAGGATGGGGATGTGCTTTAACCTTCGTTGTTACTAATTTACTCTCTCCTCTTATTTGTAGCTTCTTAATGTTACTGGGTTTTCATCCAACTCCCTTACATACAGACATAGCTAGCACCACTTCCATCTTGATGGCTCTTCTAGGTATCGCTTCCTTACGTACCTACGATAAGACACAGATTATGAATAAACAAGTACTCTTTGCTACCCTCAAGCAACAGCTAGGGCCCTTGAATGAAAGACAAGTTTCGGTTGTAGAGAAAGCGGTTGATGCAGGTCTCTCCGCTGGCTCTAGTAACCAATAATTTCCTCCGCTAAAGTCTACCTGGTCCCTTCTAGGCTTATCATACGTAGATAGGTCTCCCAACCGGGTTGATGCGGAGGACCCTTAGGTTTGACGAATGACTGAACTAACACTTATAGCTAATGCAGTCCTAACACTAGGACTAGGCGGGATAGGTTTGTTATTAAGACACTTTATGAGTAAAGTAGACGCCATTGAGAAGTCTCTTGGGGACTATCTAACGGACGAAGACGCAAGGACTATTATCGAAGATAAGTTACAATCTGTAAAAGTAAGTGCAGAAGCTTTAAAAGATAGTGTGGGCGAAATTAGAGTTAAGTTAGATAGAATACTAGAGATCCTAATCAATGAGAGATCCCAAATACGACAAAGTTAATTGTGACGCATTAATTAAAGTCATGAGAGCGGGAGGCAGTGTGGCCTCCGTTTGTGTTGCCTTAGATATTTGTAAGAGCACCTTTTATAACTGGTTAAAGGATTATCCAGAGTTCAACACGGCATATGAAAGAGGGAAGGTAGGATATGAAGCATTCTTAGAAGAGTTAATTACTCTCGGAGCTTCAGGAAGATTACCCCACTTCAATGCTACGGCAGCCTTAGGCTTAGCTAATAACAAGCTAGGGTGGACCAGAGGTCCCGGACAGGGAGGAGATACCAACATTAGTATTGGTAACATGAATGTCCTACAGTCCTTACCAGACACAGAATTCAAACGATTGTTGGAAGATAAGATGAAGCAATATCGCTTAGAGAACCCACAAGCCGTACTAGATGTAGACTATGAGTCGAACTAAAGAAGAAGAATTATTTGACCTCTTAGAAGAGGCCAACCGAAGAGAGAAATATAGAAAGTTCTATAACCTCTTCCCTGACTCTGGATCATTCCGTAGGGAACTCTATCCAAAGCATATAGAGTTTATGGCGGCTGGGGCTAAGTTCCCAGAGAGAGCCTTCATCGCAGCTAACGGTGTTGGTAAGACCCTTACGGGTAACTTCGAGACTGTATGCCATGCCACTGGGTTATACCCTGAGTGGTGGACAGGAAAAAGATTTACTAAGCCGACCACTGGGTGGGTATGTGGAGATTCAGGACAGACTCTCCGAGATGGTATCCAGAAGCAACTTATAGGCTCCATGAGCGAGCAAGGGACAGGACTAATACCTAAGGAGTGCCTAGTGGACGTTAAGTCCATGCCGGGCGTCCCAGGGGCCATAGGACAGATCTTCGTTAAGCATGTGAGTGGGGGTGTCTCTGAGATTACCTTCAAGACATATAACGCAGGACAACCAGCATTTGAATCAGCGGCCGTAGACTACGCCCATCTTGATGAGGAATGCCCAAGGGATATTTACGCTGAAGTCGCTATGCGTACCATGCGTAAGAAAGGAATTATCTATTTAACATTCACCCCGGATGAAGGATTAACAGATACAACCCTCTACTTCTTTGATGAGGGTGATTTCTCGGGAGGAGCTAGGGACGGTAAATATATTGTTATCGTGGCTTGGACAGACGTCCCCCACATAACCGCTGACCAGAGGAAAGCTTGGCTTGCAGCAATCCCCCTCCACCTTAGAGACGCAAAAACCAAAGGTATCCCCTACTTGGGGAGCGGTACTATCTACCCTGTTGACGAAGAAGAAATCGTTTGTAAGCCTTTTAAGATCCCTGAGTATTGGGCTAGGTGTTTTGGTTTGGATGTGGGTTATACCCATCCCACGGCAGCCGTATGGCTTGCGTGGGACCGTGACAATGACGTGGTATATGTTTATGACGAGTATAGGCGCAGTGAAGCGGAACCTAGAGTGCACGCCAGTGCTATCAAAGATCGTGGGAAATGGATACCAGGTGTTATTGACCCGGCTGGCATGCAACGAAGTAAAATCGACGGCAGGCAATTGGCAGTCCTCTACCATAATGAAGGTGTTAACCTTCAGCTGGATGAGAGAGTTAATAACGCGCAAGAAGCAGGGATAATGGAAATCCTTACCAGGTTTAATGCCGGCCGACTAAAGATTTTTAATACCTGTCAAAAGCTTATTCAAGAAAGACGTATTTACAGACGAGATGCTAGGGGCCTCGTTGTTAAGAAGTATGACGATTTGTTAGATGCTCTACGTTACGCTACGATGTCTGGGCTACCGTTAGCTCAAGCTGAAGCTGATTTATATGATGATAATGTAATCCCTTATAGACAAGCAGCTGGACGAAATCCAGTTACAGGATACTAATGGATATTTTAAAGATTTTAAATGCAACTAACGTTGCAGACCTCCTGAAGGAAGATAAACTTCATGAGATACGAGATGAAGTAATTCAAGACTATGAAGCTGATGAAGAGTCTCGTAAACCCTGGCTAGAGAAGATGGAGATGTCTCTTAAACTAGCCCTACAGATTGCAGAACCAAAGAACTTTCCTTGGGATAAAGCAGCTAACGTTAAGTTCCCTTTAATGACGGTAGCAGCTATCTCCTTTGCATCTAGAATCTATCCAGAGATAGTACGTGATGATACCATCGTTAAATGTGCAGTCTTTGGTGATGACCCACAAGGACTAAAGGCAGATAGAGCCCATCGTATTGAAGCTCACATGTCCTATCAATGTCTTGTACAGTCAGATACCTGGGAATCAGATACTGATAAGTTACTCCATATCCTACCTATTGTAGGGGTGGCTTTTAAGAAAACTTATTATGATAATGTAAAGAATTTACCACAGAGTGACTTATGTCACCCTAACGATATCATTGTTAACAATGGTGTCCCCTCTATTGAGTCTGCTAGACGCATCACCCATAGATTAAAGCTTTGTAGAAATGATATTATATCCAGGATTAGAACTGGATTGTTTAGAGATATCGATCTAGATAATGTAGAGATGGCTAGTACGTCTACTGAACCTTCTCTAGAAGTACAACAGAAAGAATTCCATAATGAGCTCCAATATGCACACGGAAGGAAGAGAAATGAGCATTTTGAGGTTCTAGAACAGCATAGATACCTAGATCTCGATGGAGATGGGTATGAAGAACCCTATATTGTGACCGTTATGAGGGATTGTGACGAAGTTCTGGGTATTTACCCCCGTTTTTCGATGACAGACATCTCTTATGCGTCATTAAGTAAGATAAAATACATCAAACCACGATGTGACTTTATTGATTATCACTTCATCCCTTCTTCAGATGGAAGTTTCTATAGCATAGGCTTCGGCCAGCTGCTTTATCCTATTAATGAATCAATTAACTCCGTTATTAATAACCTTATTGATTCAGGAACCCTAGCTAATCTTCAAGGAGGGTTCATTGGTGAACGATTTAAGATCAAAGGTGGCTCCCTTGTAGCCCAAATGGGCGAGTTCACTAAAGTAAACATCGGCCCAGGTGAGAGATTAGGTGATCAAGTCCAGTTTTTCAACTTTAAAGAGCCTTCTGCAGTACTCTTACAGCTCCTAGGGCTCCTAATTGATGCTGGTAAAGAGATTGGATCAATAAATGACGTCTTATTAGGGCAAGCTAAGCCCCAAAATGCCCCTGTAGGGACGACATTTGAGTTAGCTAGTCAAGGATTGAAGGTTTATAGCTGTATTACAAAGAGAGTTTATCGTTCTTTGACTAAAGAGTTCAAGAGCTTATATAAACTCAATGCTAGATACCTCTCTCAGGCTGAGTATTTTAACTTTCAAGACAATAAAGTGGCTATTGCAGCCCAAGATTACAATGATCAGGACTTAGATATAGCTCCTATAGCTGATCCTCAGATGTCCTCAGACACCCAAAGGATGATGAGGGCTACAGCCTTACTAGAATTAACCCAAAATCCTCTAATTGGTCCTAAACTCGACGCTAGAGCGATTGCAATGCGCTATTTACAGGCTATAGGTGAGCAACAAGGCCAACAAATCATTACGCCACCTAGCCCACAAGAACAACAGCCACCACCAGAGCTGATAAAGATACAAGCTGACCATCAAAGAGACATGGCAGAGCTTCAATTGAAGCAACAAGCGCTACAAATTGACGCTGGAAGGGCCCAAACAGAACAGGCTCTCGCAGGCGTAAAAGCCCAAGAGATGGAGGCTAAGAAGAATAAAATAACGGCTGATGCTATGAAAGACGTAGCTGATACCCATATAGCTAGTCAAAAAGTTGCTATAGATGCTGCCCATTTGCATATTGATAATAAGATTGCTAACGCGGAAGTGAAAAATGCCAACAAAGACAGAAGTTGAGATTTGGAAAGACGAAGAAGTAACTAGAGAGCTCTTTTCCAGAATAGATGAATTTATAATGAGAACAGTAGAGGACATGACCTTAGGAGGGTCTATCCAGTGTCCGCATACGGCTAAGATGTATGCACGTCAAGTAGGTTATATAGAAGCATTAAAACATATTATTAGTGCAGATTTAGTAACAACTAACGAAGAGGAAGAGAGTAATGACAGATAAATTGAAAGGTGTACCATCCCCTGTGGGTTGGAGGTTATTAGTAGAAGTAGAAGATCCCCCCCTTAAAGCTGAACTAGAAAGTAAGTTGGTGAGGCTTTCCAATGAAGACTCACTTATTAAGCAACACTATATGGGCCATACGATAGGCACCATAGCCGAAATGGGGTCTGATTGCTATAAAGGGAGATTTGAGACCGATGGCGATTGGTGTAAAGCGGGTGACAGGGTACTTTTTATTAAGTATGCAGGCCAAGACTACTTTAATGAAGAAGGTAAGCTCTACCGATTAATGAATGATGAAGACATCTGTGGTAATTTTAGGAGAGAATAATATGACAGAAGAAGCACAAGAAGCGATAGATGAACCAAATGAATCAGCAGTAGAAGAGACTTCCGAACATAAAGGAGGTCATATGGGTAAGGAGCAATGGGAGGCCGCAGGAAAAGACCCTAACGATTGGGTTGATAAAAAAGAATTTGAGGCCAGAGGACCTATCTTTGCTCATATTGAAAAACTAAATAAGAAGCTAGAAGATCTAGTTGCTTACAATGTTAAGACTACTAAAGCATCAGAAAAAGAACGAAAAGAAGCAGAAGTTCGTGGCTATCAGAAAGCCATTGCAGAACTTAAGGAACAACGTAAAAACGCTCTCGAGATGGGTGATACCCAACAAGCCGAGAATATAAATGAGGCTATTGTCGACCGACAAGTAGCCATCAAGGAAGCCGCTAAACAGCACATCCCCCAAGAAGCATTGAATTTTGCCGACAGGAATAAGACATGGTTTAATGGGAATACCCCAACCAATCGAATGATGAGTGTGGCCGCTAGTCAACTTGAAAACGATATAAGAGTCGAATATCCAACATATTCACATGATCAGATATTCGCCGAATTAGAGAGAAAGATGCAGGAGAACTTCCCGCAACATTTCAATCAATCACAGGTTAGAGCACCTGTAACACTATCACCGCACCAATCTGCTGGTGATTCTAAATCTAGGGTTTCCCTAAATTCAGTAGATAAAAATACAAAAGAGATGTATTTAAATATTAAAAGTACCTTCGAAAGGGCGGGCAAGAAAGCCCCAACACTAGATGAATTTATACAGAGATTGGGAGAGTAAGTATGAACAAAACAAAGACAAATCAAGAGGCTACTCCAATGAGTACAGAGACTAAGAATAAGTATATTCCCATAGCAGATTGGGATAAGAAGAAGTTAAATGATTACTATGACAAAGTTAAGCAATATTATAGACAGCCTTCGGGCGATGCTAACTTATTAGGAGTACTAGATTGTACGAATTTTGAGTATTGTTGGGTTCACTTTAATCATCCAACAGACATAAATAGAGTAGAAGGATATCAACAACTGGGCTGGGAGATTGTACAGCTAGAGCAAGATGTAGGTCAACAACGATCACAAGATGTATCCCGTATGGGTTCATCCTCAGTGATTAAAGACCACAAAGGCGGAGATAAGATGGTACTCATGAGAATCCCTCGTGATCTATTACAGCTTAACGAAGCCATTAGAAATCAAGTACATACCAGTAGAACAGTATCAGATGGCTCTGGGAACAAAGTAGATGTCCAAGAGATCATCAAAAAAATCGGTGAGGGGTACGAAATTCAACGTCGTGTTGAAGCCCCCGAATTAAAAATTTAATGAGGTAAAAATATGGCTAACGTAGTTTCCGCCCAGGGGTTTAAGTTCAAATCGACCCTTCACGGCGGTAAACCAAGTATGGTTAGATGTGTATTTGGATCTGGAGATGCTGTTGCATGCTTTATTGGCGATGCAGTTAAGATCTCCACTACAGGTTCAGATGCAGCAGGTAACCACATGATGGTGGCGCAAGCTGCCGCTGGCGATGCAATTTTAGGTGTTGTGGTAGGTTTTGATAAATTCTATGGCGTAGCTGTAGGGTCTATTAGTCCTTACACTCTCCATAGACCAGCGTCAACTGCAATGTATTGTTCCGTGATCACTGATCCAGGTGCAATATATGAAATTGAACATAATAAAAATAGTGGAACTGATCCAGTAGCCGCTGATATTGGCAAAAACGCTAGTATCATGGTTGGATCTGGAGATACCGTTACCGGTATGTCAGCTATGGAATTAGATGGTAATACTAAAAATACTACCTCCACTTTGTCCCTACGTATCTTAAGGATCGTAGATCGTCCCGACAACACTTTGGCTGCTAATGCAAAATTAGAAGTTATGATTAACAAATCACAAAGTGATACAGTCACCACTGGCGTATAAGAGGTAATTAAATTATGGCAGGTGCAGGAATTGTCACAACTGGCAGTAAACCCCGACTTTTAAAAGAAGGTATTAATACCCTCTTTGGGTTGGCTTACGACCAGCTAGACGCAATACACACAAAGGTCTACGAAGTTAAAAAAGCTAAACATCAATATGAAGAAGCTGTACAACTAGTAGGCGTAGGACAAGCAGAAAGAAAAGCCGAAGGCTCAGCTATGACGCTTGATTCTTACAAACAAGGTTCGACTCGCCTTTCCGTTATGGAAACATGGGGAAAGAGGGTTCGAGTTACTATGGAAGCTTTTGAGGATGATCTCTACCTTGACCAAGGTGGCGTAATCGCAAAAGAACTTGCGAAAGCTCTTTTCCATGCTAAAGAAACCAATGGTAGTTCTTTATTTAATAACCCAACAAGTACCGGTGCCCCTTATGTAGGCTCAGATACTAAAGCGTTGTTAGATACGGCACATCCAACTGGATCTGGCGCAACTTTCTCAAATCGACCAACTGTATACTCAAATCTATCAGAATTAGCCCTTGAACAGGCTTGTATTGATATTTGGGCATTAGTAGGAGCAGACGGTTTAAGGATTAGTATTAATCCTAAAGCATTATTGCTTCCACCACAGTTAGCTTTTGATGCAGAAAGAATCTTGCATTCAGAGAAACAAAATGATACGGCAAACAATGCTATTAACGCATTAAAGAACAAAGGTATGATCCCGAGTTCCTACGTTTGGCGTTTCTTAACCAGCGCTTCCGCTTGGTTTGTTTTAACTGATAATCCAGGATTGGTTCTTTATAATAAGAGAGCAGCAGAGTTGAAGATGTTCAATGATGATAGTACCTATGATACGTTATATGGTATGACTGAACGATATGTCTTCGATTACTTCGATCCTCGTGCTGTCTATGGTTCCATAGGCGCTTAATTAACAACTATAGAATGGGGGCATCCCGCCCCCGTCCTTTATGGATTTATAGGAGACTTTATGTCTATTAACAAAATTTCAGCATACCCAGGTGGTTTTACACAGGGTGTGAGCGTCCAGAACTTACCAGTACTTAATACTTTCTCTCAGAAGGTTTTTTGGGTCGATAGTAATACTGGATCAGATAACAACAAAGGTACTTTCACTCAGCCTACTGGTACAGTAGCTGGTGCTATTGCCAAAGCAACGGCGGATTCCACCAATACCGGTAAAGGTGGTGTTGGATTACCTTGCTTAATTATGGTGAAACCAGATCACGCAGAAACCGTAACTGCTGCTCTTTCTTTTGCAAGAGCTGATACGCATATCGTAGGTATGGGTATGGATACAGATCTTCCAACTTTTACATTCACTACAGCGGCTGCTGCAGGGATTTCCCTCTCCTCCGCTAACATGTCTTTAGAGAATGTTGCTCTTATCGATAATGTGGGCGTAACTGCTGCTTTAATCTTGGCTAATACCAACTGTTTAGCTAATAACGTTCGTGTATATGATGGTTCATCCTCATTTACGACTGGTATTAGTGTGGCTGGTGGTGGAGCTAATCTAGCCGATAAATGTAAAATAACGGGCTGTTATATCTTCTCTGCTGGAGCCACCAATGGTGTTCTCTTAGGCGAAGTAGATGACCAAGTTCAAGTTAGTGATAACATTATCAGGGGTAGCTATAGTCAATCAGCTATTCATAACCCAACTGCTAAAGTCGCTACTTTAGCTCAGATTCATAGAAACTACATCCATCAGACAAGTGCTTCTGGGTGGGGTATTCGTATGATCTCTGCTGTAACTGGCGAAGCTTATGAAAATAAGATCTTTGTATCTACTGTAGGTCAAGAATTAAGTGCCGGTAGTATGGCTTTAATTGGTAACCTAGCAGCTAATGCATTAGGGACGGCAGGTGGAGCGGTACCAGCTAATGATAACTCTGAGAAAGTGGTTGTTGGTGGAGCTAAAACTCTCCCAGCTACAACTACCCAAAGTATCTTTACTGTAACTGGTCCTGTGCAGATTATCGACCTTTTTGGTGAAGTAACAACGACTGTTCAAACACAGGCTTGTAACTTTAAGTACTCAGTAACTGATACTGTATCTAGTACAACGGTAGACCTTTGTGCTAATGCTTCAATTACTGCGGCTGCTTTAGGTACCTTTATTTGGCCTAAGCTAGATTTAGCTGCTACAGCTACCCAGATTACTGCTGGTGGTACTGCGATAGGTCCTGGTGGATCTGGCGCTGGCGCTGCAAGTGGTGGTGGTGAAGTAAGATGTCCTGCTGGAGTTATCTTGGTAACTACTGGTGCTACTAACACTGGTGCTTTAACGTACCATTGTAGGTATCGTCCTTTAGCTCCTGGTGCTACTGTAACAGCATTATAGTTTGAGTGCAGAAAGTACCCTTAAATGGGTACTTTCGTACCTTATAATATACTTAATTAGGAAACATAATGGCTAATACAATTACCAGACAACAATTAATGGATGGTAGTAGGCACAGAGTCTTCGGATTCTATTTACAAAGCGATGGTAGTAATGAAACAGCTACCTCTATTTATGCTAGTTCGAGTTTCAGTACAGCGGTCCAGGGAGCTTGGACTAATAGTAAATTAGTTAGACTTTACTACGCAACTAACTCAGCTGCCACATCCCGCATTAGAGTGCTATGGAATGCAATTACCCCAATTCTTTTAACCCCAATTCCGGCTAATTACTCAGGAGAAATGGATTTTTGTGCTATAGGTGGCCTAGATAATGCCGCTACTGGTACGGCTGGAGTAGATGGTCAAATTATGATAACTACTACTGGCTTAGCTAGTGGAGATAGTATCATAATCATCGGTGAAATCAAACAAGGCGGAAGCTAATGAGTAGTGTAGTTTCACAATACAAGCTAGGAGACTGGTTTGTGTTTTGTGACGTCTGTGATTGCCGTATATTTGGAAGTGATGCACTTCGCAAGTGGAACGGTATGTATGTGTGTCAACAAGACTGGGAGACCCAAAATCCCCAAGACTTCTTGAAACCACATATAGAACATAGAGAAGCACCTATCAAAAGGCCTTATAAATATAAGAACGACGTGGCTATTGATCCCCCATTCGATCCCACGACCATGTCACCTTACACTACACCGAGCTAACTATGTCCTCTGGAACCTTTTCCTTTAACCAGACTATGTCTGCGATTATTCAGGATGCTTTATTGCTCCTGAAGGTAATCGATATACAAGATGCCGCAGTTCCTGCGTCTGAATATGCTGTGGCCAGTAGGTCATTAAATCGTATGATTCAGGCCTGGTCTGCGGCAGATTTGTTTCTATGGAATAAACAAGAAGCCACTGTCTTTTTACAGCAGGGCCAGAATCAATATACATTAGGTGCTACAGGGAATAACTGTACTAAATCCTATGTTAGTACTACCTTAACAGCAGCGGCGGCTACTAATGCCACTGTATTAGCAGTTACTTCCTCAGCGGGGATGACTGCTCTTGATAATGTTGGTATCGTACTATCTACAGGAAACATCTTCTGGACTACCGTTAGTGTAGTTAATAGTACAACCCAAATCACCCTAACCGCAGGAATCTCTTCTGGAGCTAGTAAAGGCGCTGTAGTCTATGACTATACCACTGGTATTCCAGCAAGACCCCATTTAATCACATCCGCTAGAAAGATGGATATCAACAATCTAGAGATAGTAATCTCTCAGGTACGCTATGAAGAATATTTCGAACAACCGTTTAAAACAAGTACTGGGAAACCTATCTTATACACTTATAATAAGCAGCTTCCTAATGGTCAATTGTGCCTATGGCCTACACCTGATGACATGACAGATGTCGTAAAGATATCTTACTATGAGCCAGTAGAAGACTTTAGTGCCTCTACAGATACACCAGACTTCCCAAAAGAGTGTTTAGACGCTCTAGTATATGGCTTAGCAGTTAACCTAGGTCCTATGTTTGCTATAGCAACCCAAGATCTAGGTGTCCTGAAATCCTTAGCAGATGAAAAGTTTAACCTACTGAAATCATTTAACTCAGAGGAAGCTTCATTGTTAATGTCTCCTAATATGAGGGGCAATGCCCGAGGGATGAGATAATGGAATTACCGATTATATCTGGTTCATATAGTGGGCGTAGTCCCACCTTCTCAGGAAGAGAATGTATTAACTGGTTCCCTAATAAAGCCCCCAAGATTGAAGATCAGAAGACTGAGATGTCCCTGTACCCTTGTTCAGGGTATGGCGCCCCCTGGGCCACAGCCCCGGTAGGGGGCCCCTGGCAAGCTCTATGTGCCTTTAATGGGGTAGGATATGGTATTTGTAACAATGAATTCTATACTATCTCCTCTACTGGAAAGTTAACCCCACAGGGTACAATGGCCCCCTCTCCTGGAACACAGCCCTATATTATACCAGGTGCTAATGGGTGGATATTAATCACCTATGGAGTAACTGGTTATACCTTCTATATCCCTACGCAAACCTTTGCTGTGATAACAGACCCAGATTTCCCTGGAGCAGATAATGGGTTTTTCCAAGATGGTTACTTTATCGTCACCTTTAATGGAAATTTCTACTATAGTTCTTTAGGGTTTGTCCCTTTTGAAGGAACTAATTGGGACCCTTTATGGGTTATTACTCCTAATTTTAAACCTAATACGCTCCGCGCAGTGGGATCTTTACAAGAAGATATCTATCTCATGTGCGACGATCGCCTAGAGATTTACTATAATGATGGAGTTAGTCCTTTCTCTCGTAGATATTTCTCTGCTTCTCATTTAGGTATTGATGCCCCTAACTCTCTAGTACAGATAGAAAACCAACTTATATGGTTAGGTACGACAGAAGGGGGACAAAAAGCAGTTTGTTATGCAAATAGGTCCCAATCTCTAGCCATATCTCCTGAATCCATGAACTGGGTCTTTAGTCAAATGGCAGTTACTAACGATGCATTTGCTTTTGGTTACCATGAAAATGGTCACCCTTTCTACCAGATTACCTTCCCAACAGCTAATGTTACCTATGTATATGATCTATTTACTCAATATTGGCACCAAAAACAAAGTCTATGTAAAACAATTAATATAAACGGTATGCCAAACTACGGTAGACATACAGCTAATTGTCATATGTTTTTAGCGAATCAACATATCATTGGGGACTACCAATCAGGGAATCTCTATAAATGGGATGCAAAGCAATTCACAGAGAACGGTACTCCTCTTAGAAGGCGTTTTACTACAAAGACCTTTCAGATGGACCGTAAACAAGTTAGTGCCCCATACTTTACAATAGACTATGATGCCGGTGATGCCCCCATAGGGACTAATCCACAGCTTGTATTCCAGACCTCTAAAGACAGTGGACGTACCTGGGGCTATGAAAGATGGGAATCCTTAGGCCAAACAGGCCAATATAAGAACCGTTTAAAGTGGAATGGTTTAGGAAGGTCCAGAGATTGGACATTTAGATTCACTGTTACAGATCCCTGTAACTGTATACTAGCAGAGAGCTCTCTTACAGCCTCTGAACCAGGAACTGGCTAATGGCGATTAAAGTTCCACCACAAGGTGTTCCTATTATGGATTCCCAAACGGGAACCATGAACCCCCTCTGGTATAACTTTTTTAAACAATTAACTACAGATAACCCTTTACAAGGAGCTACAAATGGGTTAATATCTAATTTAAATGCTACGTATACCGGTAGGACTATTACTGCGGGTTCTGCAAAACTCATGGTAACAGATGGAGCAGGGGCTACCCAAGACCCTACAATAGATATAGGAACTGGTGTATACACTGTGGGTGGGACTACAGTAGCAGTGACAGATGGTGGCACAGGAATAGCTTCTACTACAGCCTATGCCCCTATCCTCGGTGGAACAACAACGACAGGTAATTTCCAAGCCGCTACCTTAGGAACCGCAGGTACCGTTTTGACTTCAACTGGTACATCTTCGGTACCTACATTTCAAGCCCCCCCTGCGGTCGCTCCTATAACCCTAGTTTCAACACAAACAGTTTCTGGGGTTAATAAGATAGATATTACTGGATTAACTAATTCCTATAATATGTATCAAATAGTATTAACAGCTACAGGATCAGCACAGGGATATTTAAACTTAAGGTGTTCCACTAATAATGGGGTAAGTTTTGATACGGGTAATAATTATAGTTATTCTACTATAGTCTTTACTACACAATCCACCGGCCCCGTCGGAGTGCAAGCGATTGCTGCATCTTCAATTATATTTGCGGTCAATAATACTCTATTAAATATAGGTAGTCCTCTATTTTGTAACCTATATATGGCCTTCCCTTCCAATGGTTCCTTTTCCCCCTGCTTCACTGGAACTGCTGTGGGAAATGATTCTTCTTCTCGAGTCATTAATAGTATCCCAGCTGGATACTATACAGCAGCCACTACTGTTAACGCAATCAGGTTATATTTCTCAAGTGGGACAATAACAGGGACTGTTAAAGTTTACGGGATAACATAATGGTAACTGTATATAGAACATTCGATCCTTTCCTCATTAAATACCTATATGGACAGGAAGGTATGTATGACATGGTTGTCGATGATAATGAACCAACCTATAGTCAAATGACTCCTAATATGAGTCCTGCGGATATGGTCTGGTTAGTGGCTATGGTAGGAACAGAAATAGCCGGATTCATGAGAGCGGATAGAGTTAATAACTCCACTTACTCAGTCCATGTAATGTTCTTCAAGAAATTTAGAGGGGCTGTAGCAAGAGAAGCTGGAAAACTAGCTAAAGACTTTATGCGACAGATGTGCAATTGTACCTGTCTCGTGGCAATAATGCCATGTAATCTTCCTTATGTAAAACAATTCTGTGATGACAATGAATTTAAAATAGTAGGTCAACTCACACAATCCTATAAAAAGAACGGTAGATACTATGATCAATTTATTATGGAGGCCCACTAATGGGTGGTAAAAGTTCCGCGCCAAGTATGGCGCCTATTGCACAAGCAATGACAGCTAGTGCTCAGATTATGGCTCAAGCCACGGAACAGGCCTCAGCATTACAATTCCAAGAAACGGGAATGGGTATTACTGCAAATCAAACCCAGTTAGCCCAAGCACAAGGTAACCTATACCAATTCTATGCACTATCACAAGGGCAACAAGCCCCTTATAGGTTAGCCGGATATAATGCCTTAGATAGCTATGAAGATACCCTAGGAGTAGCTAGACCAGCCCAAGGCTCAGCCGTAGCTGCAGATCAGTTACAAGGATTTATGAATCCTCCTACTGGGAATACAACACAAGGCGATAAGACGCCAGCAGGTGAGTTAGCATTTAACCAAGCTAATTTTATGTCCTTATTAAATATGCCTGGCAGTAGTCAAACTACCTCTACACAAGCTAATCCGAACCCTCTTTCAGTTCAAAAGAGCACATCAGGTGTGGACCCTAATCTATTAAATAGGTTATATCTCCCTAATGGTGGTCAATCCCAGATTCAAGCGTTAATGAATCAGTACTCAGCATTTAATGCCGCAGGTGGAGTTAATGGGTCTGGTGGTGGTGGTATAAATATTAAGATTCCAGGTAGTAATAGTACTGCCGGAACCCCCGGTATGCCAGTATTAGCAACTCAACAATCCCTCCAATCTCAACTAAGTTCACTCATCTCTCAATATGGTATGACTACAACAACAGAACAATATCTACCAATGGTAGGTTATGTACCTACTACAGGTACAGAGGCCGTTCCAGGCGCCCCTATCCAAACAACTAACTCACAGGCTAAATAAGTATGGCATTTCAAGGTACGGCATTTAAAAATTATAATGCTGCTAACGGATTCAACACTGCCCCAGCACCCGTAGCCCCTACCACCGGTGGAGCGGTCCCTACATTTCAGGACTCTAGTGCATTATCCTCTACTAATCTTACTGGTCAGATATATGATTTACAACAAGTCTTAAATGGTTATAATAAAGCCTTAGGACAAGGAAGTTCATTTAACAGTCCTATAACACTGTCTAATGACCCTTATGGAAATAACACTGGGACAAGTTATATTGTACCAACAGGCTCGGGCCAGGTCGGTGGAACTACTAATTCCCAAGGACAAACGACTGGTGGTACCCCCTATAATAATACAACAGGCACAGACCAGATTTTCTATAATGGTCAGTATGTTAGTCCTACCTTACTTCAAAACCAGTTAAATAGTTACACCAATTCCTATGATACTCAGACTGCGAATACTGCAGCCGCAGCTGCTAACCCCCTAGGCAATTTAAGTTCCTTATCCCAATTAGTTCCTAGTGAAGTACAAGCAGCTTCTACTGGGGTCTTAAATCAATATTTTAATACTCCTGCTTACCAATTACAATTCGGTAATGCTGCTGCTCAACAAATGGCAGCTAATCCTCATCAAGTCCCTTCTCCTCAATCCCTCTTCCAACAAGATCCCGGTTATCAATTTAGTTTAGACCAAGGGATGCAACAGATTCAACAGAAGGGTGCAGCACAGGGTCTATTGAATTCAGGTACTACTCTTCAAGCATTAGGTGACTATGTTACCGGCGATGCTAATCAAGAATACCAATCCTGGAATGCAAGACAACAATCAGGGTTTAATAATTATCAAAATCAATTAGCTAGTTTAGCTGGTTTAGGTAGTAACTTCGCTACAGGTGGTGGCTCCGCTTCTACAGGAAGTCAGGCCTCTTCTAATAATATGAGTGCTGGTCAGATAGCTTCTGGCCTCTATTCTAGCTTAGGTACTAACGTAGCTAATACTTACATGCAAGGTGCTTCAGCAACAGCACAAGCATTAATGCAAGGGGGCGTTGCACAAGGACAGATTGCAGCAGCGAATCAACAAGCAAGTCAAACTAGTATGGGTGGTATACTAGGTAGCGTATTAGGAGCATTCATCTAATGGCATTCGGAGACGCATTTGCATCGAGCTTTGCAGCGGCAGCTCAACTACATCTCGGTAAAGCACAACTTCAAGCCGAGATTGATTATCATAATAAACAACTGCAACAATCACAACAACAGATCAATAACCAGACATCCCAATACCAACAAACCTTTAATCAAGGTGTTAAGGAACATCAGGATGCGATGACTGTATCCCGGGGCCAACTTAATGTTTCTCAGGAACAATTACAAGCACAACAATCTGCTAACCTTTCTGATAAGCTTTATAAAGAAAAAATAATGCAGTCCACAGATGTGGATATGGGACTTAAGACCGCTGCCAATATAAATGGGATGGCAGTAGGTGTATTAACCTCCCCAAAAGCCCAGCAACCCGCTATGTATCAAGCTATGCTCCAACAAGCCAGACTACAGGGAACTGATATTACTGGCTGGCCTAAAGACATGAGTGATCCTAGTGCTATGCCTTATCTGAAGGTAGCTGCCCAGTCTACTGGAAATTATATGGAATGGAAGAAGAATACCTTTGATATAACTAAACTGGGTGTAGACGAGAATGATAAATTAAGAGGTGAATATAATGACCAATCAAAAGATTATGTTCCAATTGTAAATGCCTTCAATACTCTTAAATCTTCCTACGCTAATCCCCCTGGTACACCTGATCCCAATAATCCAGGAGCTTCCTTACCCCTAGATCCAAAAGCTCGAGTCTTCAATGATCAGGCTATGATTATGTCTTATATTAAAATGATTAATCCAGGTGCGGTTGTCCGAGGACCTAATGGTGAAGAGACCGTTACAAATGCGAAGAGTCTTCCAACTTGGGTTCAGAATTTATACCAAAAAGAAATGACCGGTAATGAATTACTACCTAGTGAAAGAGATTCTCTTTTACAATCCGCACAACAAGTTTATGGTGCCGCGCAAAGTCAGCACAAACAAGTAGAAAATACTTACTGGGGCTTAGCAATGCAAAATGGGCTAACAGACCCCGCCCAAGTAGTTACAGATTATGATAGTCATGAGAAACACTTTATAGCTAAACAAGGTTTATCAGATGCAAATGGGAAGGTTATCTATCAACCAGGCCAAGAAATAAGTCAAGATGATATCCAAGCTACAGAAGCTAAGGCTACGAAAGCTGGTACATCCCCGGTAGATTTAAATAATCAATGGCAACAGAAAGGCGTTCAAATAGTTCAATAGGAATATTATGGGAATATTAGATGTATTATTAGGTAATCAGTCACCAGACCCAGGTACCTTTACGGCTATCGATACCGAAGTTCCTGGTATCTTAGCAGCACAGGGTGGGGTAGACGCAAGCAGTATAGACCCTAGAATAGGGATGATGCAAGCAATGATGCAACAACAGAAGATGGGGGGAGGGCCAAATCTTATACCTAAGGCCCCCTCTGGTATAGGACCTAATATAAGTTCCTTACCAATGAACCCTAATAATGGATTAATATATCAGGGACCTCACGGCGGTCCTGACCTTAAAAATCTAAATAATCCTCAGTATCAAATCCCTAATTCACCCCATTATCCTAATATACAAAGTGCTATGGCAGCGGGGCAGCCCTTGAGCTTAAACCCCAGTTCTAATGCCCAACCAGCTACACCCCAATCACCCTCAAATTTTAGTAATGGTCTTCTCCCGCCTAGCTCCCCAACTTCCACACTAGGGCCAGAGGGGGGAAGTCCTATGTCTCCAGGTGGTAATATGTTGTCTGGGACAGGGCTCCCAGGCTCCGGCGACCCAGGCGCAGCAGCCAATCCTTTCGCAAACCAAAACCAAGTTAAGTCGATCGGTGATACCTTATTTAATAAATTAGGTTCTCTGTCCGATATGTATAAACGAGACCCAGTTGGAACTACACAAGGAGTTCAAAGTGTTATGCAAGGATGGTTAAAAACTCCCTTACCTCATTTAGATCATATGATAGCCGCCAACCCAACTCTAGCTCAATATTTACATCCCTCTGTTAAAGCCCAGATAGGGCAAGGTACCGCAAACCCCTCCGGAAACATACAAGATAGAAATGTATCTGCACAAGGGTTTATGCCAGCAGGTATACCAGACTCCGCTAGAGAACAAATACAAGGTGCCGCTATGCCGGCGGGTATTCAACCTTCAGCTATAGGAGCAACATCACAAGCTGCTGCCCCAGCCGGTATCAGTCCTTCCTACTTCTCTAAAGTAGAGCAAATTGAATCGGGCGGTAATCCACATGCGACCAGTTCAACCGGGGCTAAAGGACTATATCAATTTATGCCTGGTACTTGGTCTGGCCTCTACCAACAATATGGGAAGCAATTAGGTATCCCTAATAACCCCTATGATCCGGCCGCTAATACAGCCCTAATGCAGAAATTTACACAACAAAACCAACAATACCTACAAAGTAAATTAGGAAGAGCCCCCACAAGTGCTGAACTTTATATGGCCCATAATATGGGAACTGGGGGAGCTATGAAACTCCTTAGAGGGAATCCTAATGCCCCAGTTACTTCAGCAGTTAGTGCTGCTGCCGCTAGAGCAAATCCACAATTTATGATGCACCATGGCCAATTCAATACAATCGGGCAATCTATCCAAGCCTACGGGAGCATGTTCTAATGGCTAGAGATTTCTTATTAGATGGCGCTAAGACTATTACACCGCAGACTGTCCAGGATAATTTATTAACATCTCAGGTCGGTAGTCAAAATCAACAACTTAGATCCCAAGGAATGGACCAATTTGAAACACAAATGAACTCTGATCCTTCATTTAAATTACAAAATATGATGCTACAGGATACTCAACCGAGTGATCGTGCTTTCTTTTATGGTAACTACAAAAAAGTAGGACAAGGAATGAGCGATCTCCTAACCGTTGATTTACCGGAACTTTATAACAAGGGAAAAGAAGTTCTAGGGATACAGGACCCTAACCAGACTTCTGATGCTATGTCTAGATTAGAAGCTAAACGTATAGCTGAGAATCAAGCTACTCAAGCCTATACAGATGCACATCCTATAGCGTCTGCTGTCTCTTATGCAGCAGGTCAATCAGCCCCTTTTATGGTGGGGGGTGCTGCCACTAAAGGAGGTATGGTAGGCCTCCAGGCCGGCCAAGGAGCCCTAGCAGGGCTTATGCAGAATCCGGGGCCCGACGGGAGTCGCCTGGTTAATGCTGGTGTAGGCGCAGGCCTAGGGGCCGCTGGTGGAGCTATCCTAGGGAAGTTAGGTGGATTACCTAGTAATGTAGGTTCTGTAGGGAATATGATAGCGGGTGGTAAAGGAACTGGGTTTAATAGCTTAGCATCAGAGGCTGCTGACTATCTAAGTAAACAAACTGGCGTTAATTTCACCCTCGGCCAATCAACAATGAATCGTGGGCTACTTATGCAAGAGGCCGCCACTAGCAGTATAGCTAAGAATGCGATGGATGTAACTCAAGCAAAACAAGCGATGAATCATTTCTATAATATTGCTGATCAAATTACAGATAAGGCTGGAAACACCTCAGGAATAAATCGTAACGCCTTTAATGCTACAGGGGAGAACCAAGGACCTCAAATTACTGACCTAGTTAATCAAGCTAGGGGGGCATTACAAAATACTATTAGTTCTATGAAAAGTGGAGCGCTCAAAAATTGGACAGCCAATATGGCTCCCGCTGTTGCAGAGGCGGGAACAAAACCTGTCATCCCTGTAACTAATTTTCTAAACGCTATTAATGGGCAACTAGCAGAAACAGCTAACCAATTACCTACAGCAATCCAAGGTAAAACAAATCAATTCTTACAACAATTAAAAACTGTAGCTGACGGTAATGGCGGCCTACTGAATATAAATCAATTTACAAACTATCTAAGTTCCCTTACTAAGGCAGCTTATGGTAAAGGGCAACTATTCGATCTAGCTAACCCCGCTGAACAACAAAGTAGACAGATGGCTATACCACTTAAACAGGCTCTCCTGAGTGATCTAGATGGCGTAGATCAAGCTCCAATGAGTCAGACTATTAAAAGTTCCTTGTCCAATGCTAGAGATGGTTGGCACAGTGATATGAATGATATCGACTCTATTCTTAATTCCAGCGTGGCCGCTTTGGTAGGTAAAAGGGACACTAATGCTATCCTTCCTGAAGCCTTCTTAAAGAACTTCTCTACTATGGAACCTAGTCAGATTGGACTAGCCTCTAATATCTTAGATAAAACTAACCCGGATATTATGCAAGGAATAAGACAAGCACAACTAACTAAGACATTAGCTGGAGCACAGATTAAAGACGCACCAGATGGGACCATTCCATATGACTTTGGATATCTCCTAAAACAATTAAATGGTAACCCCAAACTAAATGCCTTAATGTCACCTGATATAAATCAACAATTAAAAGCTGGTGTACAGGCTCTCCAAAAACTCCAAACAAGGATGGCTGTTGAACCAGAGAAATCTAATATCGCTAGCACATTAACTAATGTAGCTACAGCTATAGCTAACAATGACCCCACTATCGCTACAAAAATAATCAATAGAACCTTTGGTATGATAGGCTTACCGAACATGCTATTTAATCCAAAACTATATCCGGTAATTAGGGGGATGGCAGATAGCTCTGCAAACAGTACTAAATTTATAGCTTCAACAGTACATCTATTTAATAACTCCATGAATAACAATCCAGATCAAGGGACACAATAATGCCTCTATTTTATGATCCAAAACCCACATTCTACTCCAATAACTTACCGGTTATTGGAGGTGCTGTATTCTTCTATGTTCCAGGAACAACTACTAAGAAGAATACCTATACAGATGTTACATTAGTAACAACTAATGCCAACCCAGTTGTCCTTAATAGTAATGGACAAGCATCACAAGATATCTATTTATCTGGAGCTTATAAGGTTGTCCTAAGTGCCGCTGGGTATACAGACCCACCTACCTCTAATATCTGGACAGTAGACAATGTAACTAGTATGTCTCAGATCTTCTCCAGTACAGTAAAGACTGGTAACTATACTGTAATACAATCAGATAATAACAAACTTATTAAAGTAGACGCTACATTGGGGAATGTCACTATCTCGCTTCCCTCAGCCGCTACAATGGGAGATGGTGGACTTCTCTATATAAAGAAGACTGACTCTTCAGCTAACACAGTAACGATTGTTCCGAATGGAACAGACAAGGTAGATATAGGTAGTACCTGGGTCCTTGCTTTCCAAGAAGACGCAATACAGCTGATTTGCGACGGTATTGCAACATGGCAGATCCCAAATAGGGCCTTAACTATCAGAGATTTAAATAACACTGTAGCTGTCCTTATCGGAACTACAGCAAGTGCGGTTAACTATGAGATCATTACTGACTCAGCTACCGGAACCCCTCCTTCAATCGCTTCAGGTGGCTCAGATACAAATATCGCTAATGTATTAGCAGGTAAGGGAACTGGCTATGTGGGACTAGGTCAAGCTACCTCAACCGATGTACGCTTACTAGCAGATCAACAGATAGCCGACAGCTCTGGTAATGCCTATCTAACATTTAGCAAAACTGCTACCGCGGTTAATGCTCTAAAGATTACTAACCAGGCTACTGGTACTCCCCCTGTTCTAGCAATGAGCGGGGATACCAATACCGGATTTACTATCAGTGATAGTAATGGTAACCCAGAACTAGCTATGGGTTCTACTGCCGCTGCTTTAAACAGTTTCAAGATTACCAATAAGGCTACAGGTGTAGCCCCTGTATTCCAGTCTGTAGGGCAGATCAATACTGGTATGGTTATAAGTGATAGCAACGGCAATGCCGCTATCACTATTGCAAGTACCGCGGCCGGTGTAAATAGTCTAAAGGTCACTAACACAGCTACCGGAAGTCAACCCTTAATAGGGGTTATAGGAGATTCAAATAGAGGTCTTACCATTAATGATAGTAATGGTAATGCTGAATTAAATATAGTCTCCACAGCCAGTGCTTTAAATAGCTTCCAAATAACTAACGCAGCCACAGGTGTAGCCCCTACCGCACAGTCGGTAGGTCAAGCTAATACAGGTTTAATTATTGCGGATAGCAACGGTAATGCTGAACTCACGTTTGCTTCCACGGCGGCAGCACTAAATAGCTTTAAAATGACCAATAAGGCTACAGGCGTAGCCCCCGTTCTACAATCAGTAGGGCAAGCTAACACCGGCTTAGTGGTTGCGGACAGTAATGCGAATGCCTTACTTACCCTCAATTCTGTAGCAAGTGCCGTTAATAGTATAGTTGTTGCTAATACTGCAACAGGTGCTGACCCTGCTATCTCTGTAACGGGGGACTCTAATCGTGGATTAATCATTAATGCACAAAGCTCCTCTGGAGTAGTAAGTAGTACCAGTGCTTGGAATATGTCTAGTGCGGCCTATTTCAAGATACCAGTCGGTACAGCACCCACTACAGACGCTTCCGGTAAGATAGCCTTAGCTACTACAGGTAATACCTTAAACTTCTATGATGGTGCAGCCTCTAGACGTATTACTCCTATTTTGAGTAAATCTATTGATATCCTTAATCCTTCCTCCTCTGAATTAACTACGATGTTCTTCTCTGACCCGGCTATTACTATCACAAAGATGGTAGCTGTCCTAAGGGGGTCTGCTACACCCTCTGTGACATGGTCAGTAAGATGGGCTACTGATAGGTCCACTTCTGGTGCGGAGGTTGTTACAGGAGGAACTACGACTACCTCAGTAAGTACTGGAAGTGTTGTTACCTCTTTTAATAGTGCTACAATAACTGCAGCTAGTTTTCTATGGTTTACCACCACTGCTAAATCGGGTACGGTAAATGAACTTAACTTAACTATTTTCTACACAGTTACCTAGGAGATATAATGCTAAATCAAACAACAGGTATAACACCCCCAGTCACAGGGGGAGGAACCGTAACACCACCAATAACGATACTCCCAACACCTGTCCCAGTAGTAGCCGTAACAATCGGCCCGCCTATTGATACCTCAGGACTTGTACAATTAAAGAATGTAACAGCCGCAGCTACTGTACTAGCCTCCTATGCGGGTATGCCAGTGGCCCTCGCACAATCCCTAATGCCACTTATTCAAGCGGATACTAAAAATAGAAATTACCAAGGAACTCAATGGGAGAAGTTAAGATATGTAGTTGACCCTGTTGTGGGACATTTGCATGATACATTAGAAATTAGTCATCTATCCTGGATGGCAGGTAAGTCTAATCCCTGGTGTGGCTTTGATGTATTGGCAACTCCTGCCCTTAGTCAAACCCAATTTGACCAACTCATAGGATGTTTATATCATCTGTATACGATTGCCATGGTAGATTATAATACCTATTCTATCCCTAGTAACTTACTGTATGATAATACCCAATTAAACTACATAGACCCAATTTCAGGACTTAGTCAAACAGCTTTAGCTCAGAACTGGATTACAGCTAGTGGAATTAATACTGCCCCCATTCAAGCAGTCTTTCTACAATATATCCCCGTAACTGTGTGGACAACAACCTAATGCAACCAGAATTAAATTTGATGAGTTCGGGATGGAGTATTGCACTTAACACCACAGGTGCCTACACAATTGTAGATTGTGTTGCCTCTAGTGTAGGAACATCAATAACTCCTAGGCCAAACTCGGTTGCAGTAGTCTTACGAGTAATAGGCGCGTCTGGAGGACTTCAGCTATTTTTAAGACAGAACGGAAGTACAGATGACTTTGCACATGCCTGTAGTGATGTAGCAGGTATGGGATCTTTTATAATTGGCTTAGATGCTGCCATGAAATTTCAATATTTCGTGGGGGCTACGGGACTTACCCTAGAAGTTATGGGATTTTTAAGTTCCCAGATGTGTTTTATGGCTACGAATGCTACCAGTAAAGCTACAGTGACAGTCACTTCTTATGTAGTTACCACTGGTATTACAGCCCAAGGGAGTGATGTACCTAAAGCTGCTATAGGCTTTATGTCTAAAATAGATAGTGTTAGTGCTATAGACGGTTGGTATGTCCGAATGAATGGAAGTACGGATACTAGACAGGTTGCAGGTTCAGCCACAACTAGTAATGACTATGTTCCTTTTCTTACCCCAGTAGATGGCTCTAATCAATTCCAACAATATATTAATACTGTAGATCAGAGATGCTATTGTAATGGGTATCTAATGAATAATACAAATACGGCAGATACCTATATTACTTTCGCTACCAATGGTACTTCTAGAACTACAGGTACAACAGGTTCGTTTCAGACAATAACGGCCCCCGCAGCGACAGGTATACTAGCTATTTTTTATGAAATGTACAATAGTAATGCCTCAGGTACCCCTACCTTTGAATTACGAGGAATAGGAGATTCACAAGATGATTCTGGAAATAACCAGATATTATCCTCAGGGTCGGGATTTAACCGATACTATGCTTTAGTCCCCTGTTTGGGAGCAGACCAAGCCCAACAAAAAATATCAACGACAAACTGTCTACTTTTTGAAAGGGGGTGGATAACAGCCACAGAAAGGGGGAGAACAATAGTATCATGAACATAAACGTCAGTAAATTTATGAAGGAATACCCAGCCTATTTTAGTCCTCTTACAGTATTCCAATTTAATAATCTAGCCCAGTTCCTCACCCTAGCTTGCGGTGAAGTAGATAACTATGATATTGATTTAAACCAGTTTGCCTATATTCTAGCTACTGTTAAACATGAAACAGCTAATACTTTCCAACCTATCCATGAATACGGATATGGTATTGGGAAAGAATATGGACGTAAAGATCCTACCACAGGACAGATATACTATGGGAGAGGGTATGTACAGTTAACTTGGAAAGCTAACTATGAGAAGATGGGATCAGCTTTAAATATAGATATTGTAAATAATCCGGCCTTAGCTATGAATCCTGTATATGCTGTACAGATTCTAGTATTTGGAATGGAACAAGGTATGTTTACGGGAAAGAAATTAGATGACTATATTCAAGATATAAATCCTGATTATGTTAACGCTAGAAGGATTGTTAATGGGTTAGATCAAGCAGCAATGATTGCAAACTATGCCCAAAAGTTCGCAGATATCCTTAACGCTGCTAATGAGTCCTTCCCTACCCCAGATACAATTTCAGCCACACTCCCTGTTGTAACACCAACACCGATGCCCGTAGTAGGTAATAGCCGTTCTGCTTCTTTTTGGACGAACTTCCTTACTATCTTATCTACTCTAGTATGAAAATTCTCTAGTAATAGCAATATGACCATCCGAAAGGGCCCTCGCATCAGGGCCCTTTCCTATTGGGTGATTCCTTTTAAAGTTCCCACCAATCAACTGTATATTGGGAGTAGTAGGTTTAGCATCTAAGGTAACCCAGAAGACTCGCTTAAGATCATACTCTTCATCTTGAACTGGGAAGTTAATATTAAGGTGAGTTAGGTCCTTATCATAGTCAAACTCAATAAAGTCACTAATGAACTCAGCGATATTAAAGTAGTTATGTTCCCGTTGAACTTGATCCTCATTCCCAGCATATTGGAGAGAACAAGAGATAGCAGGGATACCATGATCGAAAGCTTCTTTGGCCGCATTATATGTACCTGAATACCTAGTGTACTCACCAAGGTTATGTCCGTTATTAATACCAGATATAACCAAATCAGGCTTCAGGATTAAAGAACCTTTAGCTAGGGCATAATGAACACAGTCAATGGGTGTGCCTTCTACAGTCCATGCTTGAGTAGGTCTGGGATATAAATAAATAGAGGGGGTTACTTTAACCTCTGTATTAGTAGTTATAGCAGTTCCTCTGCCACTTTGGTCTGTGGCTGGAGCTACAATAGATACCTCATGATCAAGGCAAAGAACCCTTCGTAGGGCCTGTAGCCCTGGGGCATTAATCCCATCATCATTGACTAATAGAATCTTCATGTTTTATTTTCCATAGACCAGATAATATCTGTAAAAAGAAATCAAATTTAAGAGTGACGATCGCTTCTCCCCTATCTTCCCTTTGGATCAATAAATCATAATGCTCAGTAGGAACCAGATACTTAGGTATCTTCTTATGACGTTTACATTGAAAACGTAAAGATTCAATAGTACCGTCAACTGACTCATGGAACCCTATCGACCTCCCATCCGACCCCCTGGCTCTCCTCGCATTAAGCATCGTATGCTTAGCCATATCTACTACTTCCCTTTCAAAACTAAAACCTCTAACTCTATTTGGGTTCGGCATTCATTTGTCCTAATTTCTTCTTTTGAATTTCTTTTCTCTTTTTAACACAGCGGGCATGAGTTTTTAAACTATTGTCATAGAACTCCTTTAGATCTCTAAGTCCTGCTCTATACCCATTTTCCCACGATTGTAGATTCCTGAACTCTTCTTTTTTAGTCATCATCAGTCCCTCCAAAATTAGGTGTGTCTTGTAGCTCAGCTGACCAACGTCCTGTTAGTTTACGGTCCTGATCACGAAACCAATCTACGTCCTTACCATAAATATAGGCTCTATGAAGATAATCTATAGCCATATCTTCTAACTCAGAGTCTTTCTCTTCAGGTACAAATACAAGCTTCTTAAGTTCAGCTGTAAACCCTTTATATAATAATTCAAAATAGTCTTCTTTCATCATCATGTATCTCCTTCTCTGCTTTTTGTGCATCGGCCTTTCTCTCTAAATCTTCATAGTATTCCCTAGTCGCTGCGCGCTCATCCATCCACCTTCCAGGCCAAGTTAAGACATAGAAAATAAGAACCAACGTCCACCCTACTACCCCAATAACTACACCTACAATATAAAAGATAATCTGTATCAATAGGATACATATGATTATACTTATAAGAATCTCAAATATGAAGGTTAACATTTTAGTCTCCTAGCCAACTAATTGGAAATATCTTCCCTTTCTCTTCTCTTCTAATCCATAACAATTGGGCTACTTCTAAGAGTCTAGCTCTAATTTGAGGTTTTGTCAATTCTGAAAGAGCCTGTTTATACTCAGAATAAACTACTCTTACCGCTGCCTCATAAGAGGGGCAATCTTTCAGGAGCTCATAAGCTCTGTACGGCCCATACCCATCTAGGCCTGGTATGTTGTCTGTGTTATCTCCCATAATCATCTGGGCACAAAACCATATCTGACCGCCCCCAGAGAGCTTGTAGCGGTTATTATCATTCCTCTCTAAGGTAAGAGAACCTGGGTCTTTAACCTCTGACACCTGCTTATAGGTAAGATTATAGTGCTTACCTGGTATCATAAGCATATCCTTATCAATCGAGCAAATAATCGTGCTGCCCACTGTTGCACGATATTGCTCAATTCCCATAGCATCGTCCGCCTCTTGGCCTGTAACGACGATAGCCTGATGTTTAGTGATTAGGTGCTCCTTAAGCGCTGCCAAGTGTATAGGCTTGTGTACGCCAACTCTATTGCCTTTGTAGGGCTTAGTCTTGGCTACTGTATATCTAAAGTTTGATTTATCATCAGAAGAGATATAGATCTTAGCTACCTCTGATTGGGTATCCTCCATTATAGACTTAATCATCATATCCAGGATCAAGATACTCCCACCTACAGGTTGAACCTTATAGATAGCTTTCATAGCTTGGATATTATGAGACCCAAAATGCTCTATAATATCCTTAGGACGATTCTTAAAATGTAAACTAGATTTGCCACTCCTTAGGGTTACTTTATAACCCTTCCTCTCAGAGGCAAACCCGGCCTTATAGGCTAATACATCCCCGTCAATTAAGGCAAGCATTTCTTGTTCTCCTTATGCTCCGAATATAGATGCCAGCTAATCCCAGCCGTAGCTACCAATAAGTTAGTCATACCTAAATAGAAAACTGCATAATGTCCAAAGATCATAGCTGGCCTCCTAATATAGTAGTTGTAACCATATAACAGCCATTAAGAATAAACAAGAAACAGTTATAATAATATATAATTCCTCATTATTCATATTTAGAAAGGATGATCATCCCCCTCCACTATGTCACCATCATCCTCATTCCCTCTATGTTGCGCCTCATTAATTTGTTGAGCAACTACCTCGTTTATTGTACCTTTTTTAATTCGTTCAAGCTCACCACGAGCTCTCACACCTAAACCTAATAAGTATGTCACTAAGGGTTCCATAATCTTATTAAGAGAGGCCTCTGTAGTAGACTTAAGTTTATCAGACTTAATCATGGCAGCCACAATAGTAGACGCATTAGTAATGGCGTTACCTATCTGTTGTCCATCATTATCATAACCTGACTTTTGTGGAGTCCACTCCTTTTTGGCTATAGGAGCAGCAGCCTTAGCTGCAAACGATGGGCGCGGTGCTTGTCCTATCCCACCTACAGTTACCACATTAGTATACTTACCCTGTGCCTGAAAGGTTATCTCAACTTCATCCCCCACCTTATGTTTCGCTAATTCCCCATGAGCTGGGTTATTGGGCCATACACTTCCCTTAATAGGGGCCCCACCTGCATCTACAGTTACAGATAAATAAGTCTTACCAGTCTGTGTTGATACCGATGTTAATTCTCGAATAGTTGCTTTCATTTGACCTCCAAATATAATTGAATATCGCATCCCATTAATATACTTACTGCATTTCTTACTAAATCTGCTGAATCCGTTTCTATCACTTTATCATTTATTGGATAAAAAGTCAAGGTCGCTTGGGGCCTCGGCGTCTTACTAAACTTTGTAACTTCTATCCTAGGGAACCAAGCTTCATACTCATATCTTCTAGATAAAGCCATTCTGGTATGTTTAAAATCTATGTCCTCATGTGTTGTCGTCACTATATAATTCTGGAAAGAAACACCCTCATCCACTAGAGTAAATAACTTTAAGTCCCGTATAACTTGTGGTGATAACCATTGAAGAATAAAACTCGAATCCTGGTAGTTAGTAGCTATATCCTTAATGACAGCTACCCAATCCTGTCCTTCTAAACCAGGAAAGAATCTCTTATCCTCATCTGTGGATTTTAGGCACATCCTCTTTACATCATTAAAGATACTAAACCCTAATACATAGGGATTAAGACCACTATAATATTTACTATCAAAAGCAGGTTGATTAGCCACATTGGTATGGTTAATAATAAACTCAAGATAGGTTCCTTCAGTTATATGACCTTCATCATATAAATCATTCATTAAGGTATAATGCCAGAAAGAAGCAAACCCCTCATTCATAACCTTAGTTAGGACCTGGGGATAGAAATATTGGCTTACCTGGCGCACTATCCGACAAACCTCCCTTTCCCAACTCTCTAAAACTAAGCTATTTTTCTCGATGAAATAGAGAAGATTCTCTTCAGGAAGACTACTAGGTTTGGGGACAGCGAACACCTCGTCGTCAGGAGCAGTAGAAAGAGTTTTCCATAAATCGGAATAGGTCTCCTCTGTATGCTTAATCTTATCCTTAACTTTTTTATTCTTTTGTTCCTTGTTAATATGTTTTCGTTGATACTTATCAATGGAATGTCTTTCTAACATATGACATTTATCTAGTAAACGTTCCACCTTCCCGGGTCCATGGGCCTTCTCACACTCCTGAATAAAATTCTTAGCATAATTCATATACCCAATGATACCATCTGCATTAGTCCATTGCTTCATTAAATAGTTGGTTTTGAAGAATGCTGAATGACCAACACAAGCATGCGCCATAACCAACGACTGCATCCCCATTGTATTATTTTCCATAAAATATGCAATAGAAGGATTAGAATTAATCACTATCTCATAGGCTAACCCAGACTCTCCCTTCTGGTAATCCCTCTCTAAATTTAAGAAGGTTTTACCAAAGGACCAATGATTATAATACACAGGTAGGCCTACACTCGCTAAGGCATCCAACATCTGATCTGAAGTAACTATTTCTATCTGGGGATCATAAAAATCTAAACCATATTTATTCTTTGCGATAGAATCAATTACCTTCCAAGTCTTCTCCAGAAGAGGTATATCCCATTCACATGATGTAAATAAAGGTTTCTTTTTCATTAAGGTTCCTTAAATACAGTTAAAAGATGGATAGACGTAGATGCCATATAGACTGGCTCTGGGCCTCGAATCGACCCTGTTATTGCTGACCCATTAACCGATTTTTTAATTACATGGCAACTATAGTCCGCCACATGCCCCTTCCATTCTCTTTGTAATCTAAGGGCCCTAGATATTGCTCCACACTCTGTGGCATAAACCCCCCCAACCCGGGCATGGCTGCTACCTATATATGCTAACACTATATACACCTTCATCTTCTTGTCTGTTTTACGTCTACTCATATTAACCTCGTTTAACTCTGTGTTTGTCTGTGGTATAAGATCCACAGTCTCTACATCTATATTGTTGTTTAGGTATCCCACCAGCTGTGTACCTAAGTAAATTTTTTACAAGGTGTATCGATCTGCAGTTAACGTTCTGACACCGTGGCCTATCATCTGAGATAAAACCTGGGTGGTCTATATAAGGAGCTAGTCTCTTGAAGACAGCTTCTTGTAACTTTACATCTCCCTTATTATAGTGAACCATCCTCGCTATAGCCTTTCTATCCCCATCTAAAACCTTCTCCCATAAATCATCTTCTGTGGGTACTTTCTTCCCTACCCCTAAAAAGATACCTAGATAATCTAGTCGGTTGCTGGTGAACGAGAAGTGCTTCCTAGCTTGTTTCAGAGTATCTATTGTTAAAGGTTTTCTATGAAAAGGTTCTATTCCATGTTTTATAATTCTAGTATGTAATTTCTTTAAGTCAAATTTATCTCCATTATGATGCACAATAATGTCAGCCTCTTCCGTCAGTTCCCTTAGTTTTCTAGTTACTGCTGTGTCATCAAATAAATCCTTTTTGTTATCTAATATCGAGATTGAATGAATCTTACTTTCTCCGAGCCATTTCCATGCTGCCGATATAATAAACCAATCCTGTCGTATAGCTTTATGTGAAATAAAATTAGGAAATAAACTAAAGGTTGTAACTATACTTTTCGATGTTTCAATATCCCATATTAAGATTTTAGGTTTAACCATTGGACATACCCTTCCGTTTAAATAACTCGTGGAGTACAGGGAATACCCCTGTAGAATCAAATAGTAACCCCGTTTTAAAATTATGAAAAATCTTCTGTACGGCCACCATACAATGAGAATATTCCTTTAAAGCCTCTAGACCATACTTCCTATATCCCTCTGGTGAAATCTGTACATATACAAAATACTGTACTTTATTTAATAGAGCTTCTAAGGGCTCTTCACATTTCGGTGTATCCACTGTGAAGTTATCCCCGTCGGTACATTGAGCAATATAAATATTGTACTTATTTGGATCATACCTTTCATCTATGATCTCGTTGGCCAGCTCCAAGGCAGGGGAAATACAAGTACCCCCAGACTCTGTAGAATGGAAAAAAGTTTTCTCATCACATTCCTCCGCTACCGTAGTATGTCTAATAAAAATTACATCTACATTCTCATAACACTTGTGTAGAAACAAATTTAACAAAACAAAGAACTTCTTAGCTAGTGTCTTCTCATGTTCTCCCATTGATCCAGACACATCCATTAAACAAAACATTACTGCTTTAATAACCGGTTTGGGTTCCTTCTCAAACCGTTTGTATCGAAGATCTATGTCATCTAGATATACTGGAACTTTACCTGAGGATCTCGTAGCTATCTTCCTAGCTATCGCTGCCTCAAATGTCTTCCGTATACTTAATCTAGCTGGTATACCAACCTTGGTATATCCTTTCCTTCTCCATTCCCATATTGTATCTGCAACTAAAGACTTTTTAATGTAGTCTGGTAATTCCATATCACTAAAATAAATCTCTATAAACTCCTGAGGAGAGATCCAGAATTCAAACTCATCCTCTGACTCTCCTGAACCCCCACTACCACTACTAGATCCACTCGGTTTCCGAATCGTATCCCTACGTAAATACTTATTATTCCCCGGTAAAACGATAGTATTCTTAGATAATTTCCTATCATAAGTAAAGGTAGGTTCAGATGTACTCTTACTCTTATCCAGTTTAATCTTAGCTTTCTTATCCATATTCTTAAGATGGCGTTTAGAAGCTATCTGGTCCACCTGGTCTTTAATATATTCCTTATGTCTCTCAAGGAATCTATTTCTATTATCCAGGTGTTTATGCTTAGTAAATTTTCTATTATCTGTTATTGACATATTAGGTACTCTTACTTTCTCTAGTATGAAATTCAACAACTAATTTAATTTGCTTATCTGTGTACCCTTTGGACTTCATGCGGGATACGAAGTTTTTATGCTTCTTCGCATCTTCATCCTTTGCATGTCCGTCAAAGGAAATCTGTGGTAAAAGGTCTTCAGTCTTGGAAAATAAGCTTTTTTCAATAACCTCTTTAAGTTTTTCATATGACCTCCAAGAAGGGTTATTTCCTTTATGGGAACTTCTGTAACGTAACGCGAAGTTAACAACCTCATTTCTAAAATCTTTAGGGTTACCTATACCAGCTTGTTTTTCTAACTGGGAAAGGTATTTATCTAGTTCCGCCCTATCTAACAATTGACCCGTATCTGCGTCTCTGTACTCTTGGTCCTGTATCCAGAAATCAGCATAAGTTAAGTATCTATCGAAGAGATGTTGCCCATACTCTCCATATGAATCTAAATAGGCTTCTTGGATATCTCGACCAATCTTCTCTAAATAATTCTTCTTTAAATACTCCTTAACAAAAGCTAACCATTCACTTTTAATCTTGTCATGCATATCCTCACTTATAATCATCTTCTCTATTACGTAAAGCATATGAACTGGATTAGCTGCGATCTCTTCTACATCACAATTATAAACCTTAGAAAGAATCTTATATGCGGCTCGCGTAGAAAGCCCACTAAACCCTTCCCCTAAAGTTGCTGAATCCTTGTACTCTTGATAAGACTTCGCCTTGGGGTACTTCTCCTTGATGTTCTGACCATCGTAAACCTTTAATTTGATTACGATTTCTGAGTTCTCCGGTTTTTCCAGTCTAGTGAGGACTGAGAACTCTGCTAACGTTTCTAGGGTCCATGGTGCAATTGGAGCGTCCCCTAAAGAACTGTTAGTGATTAACTTCTCGTAGATCTTTTTCTCCTCTTCCACACGGAGACAATAAGGAACCTTGATAATATAAATACGATCTAAGAAAGCTTCATTATTTCTATTATCTCTAAAAGACTCCCACTCACTCTCATTACTATGAGCTATAATAAGCCCATCAAATGGGATAGCCGATAGTGCCTCGGTACCTTTATAGTTACCTTCTTGTGTGGCTGTAAGAAGGGGATGAAGGACCTTAATAGGCGCCTTAAACATCTCGACGAACTCAAGTATACCTCTATTGCCTAGACACAGACCCCCGTTAAATCTATACGCGTCCGGATCATCTTGGGCAAAATGCTCGAGCTTACGTATGTCTAATTTACCGACCAAAGAACTAATATCCTGATTGTTCTCGTCACCTGGTTCTGTTTTAGCTATGGCTATTTGCTTAGCCTGTGATGGATATAACTTAATAACATTTAACTTAGATAAGTCCCCATCAAGCTCCTGGATACGTTTAATTAACCAGGGGCTAATTCTTCCTACTAAATGCCTACTGGGAATTCCTAGTTCCTCTGCATCCTCAGGATTAAATAACCCTAATGGAGTCTCCAAAATCGGGGACCCCTCAATTGCATAAAAGGGTTCTTTCTCCATTAATTCCTTTAACCGTTCAGCCAAGGAGGATTTTGCTGATCCTACAGGACCTAATAGATATAAAATCTGTTTCCTCTCTTCTAAATGTTGTGAGTTAAATCTTAAAAAGGCTACTATCTTCTCTATGATTTCTTCCATGCCATAGAAAATACTAAACGTAGGGTATGTCTTTACAATACGATTACCAAAGATACGCCCTAGTCTGGATTCCTTCGCTGTATCCACCAGCACGGGGTCTCCAATAGCCTTTAAAAGTCTTTCCGCAGGTGACGCATATAAGCTAGGATCAGTTTTAGCTTTTTCTAGATAATCATACAGAGGCATCGTTTCCTTTGTATGCAAAAACCTATCGGCAGCTTTTTTAACAAGGTCATCTCTAGCCATAAGGCCTCCTATTATAATTTACTTGTGATCTTAGACATTAAACTTGATAAAGCTGATGTAATATCTGCCCACAAATTAGCTTTGTCGGCACATAAAAATACTCCTAAAGCTATACCTATTCCAAACATAATTAATGTAAACATTTAATCCTCCGAGTGAGTTATTCCGCGAACAATACGTGTGTACATCATTGCAGCGCGGACTTGCAAATGAAGTAAATGGTCTAACCCTGATTCACCATCTATCCGTATCTTAGCATAAGAATTAGATAAGTGGTGAAACATACTATCGTGCATCTCTTTGTGACTAGATTTTCTTCCATTAAGTTCTAGCCAATTGTTTGGTCCATGCTTCTCTGCCCCGCTCCTTAAAATCTTTAAAAAATCAAAAAATTCTGGTGGTATAACTAGATTCTCGGATGGTTTTTCTGAGTTACACTTACATCCATCACATGCACACATATTCATCATTGTTTGATCTCCTTCCAGTTCTTCCCTCTCTTAACTTCAACTACAAGAGGGCACTTTAATTCAAAATTAAACTTATCTCGTAGAACATCCCTTACTCCATCTTCCATTATAGTTTTAATCTTAGCACAGTATTCATCTAATTTCCAGTTTTCAATAAGAAATAAAATCTCATCATGGATATCATTAATAATCTGAATGTGCCCATGCTGATAAAATTCTCTAAATAACAAGCCCTCAGCTATCCTAACAATGTCTGCCCCAGTTCCCTGCATAGGGTAGTTCTTAGGTTGGGTCGGTGTAAAACTGGTTAGGATACCCTTTTTACGCATAAACTCTGGACTTTCTCTTTCTTCAAAAGTATAGAATTTCTTGGTTGGGCTCCTAATAAAGGAAACACCCTTTCCGTTTATTATAGTTTTATTATAATTAACTTCTTTTATTAACTCCTCATGCCACTCTTGAATTCGGGGGTACTTCTCATAAAAAGAGCTGATAAAGTCCTTGGCAGTATCCATACTAATGCCCTCTTTCATACTCATAGCACCGGGACCTTCTCCGTAGGTTAAACCGAAGGTAAGCGCCTTAGCCTGAGATCGGGTAATCCCCGCTCTTGTGGCATTCGCTGCATGGAGATCATAGCCATTATTAAGCTCATGTATTAGGAGGGGGTCACCTGACAGGTTAGCTAATAATCTAATCTCAAACCCCGCATAGTCAGCGCCCACTAAAGTCCACCCTTCCGGGGCTACTACCAAAGCCTGGATAGTAGGAGGAAGGTTCTGTACATTAGGGCCCCTAGACGACAGTCTCCCGGTAGGGGGATTCCTAGCGCCACGGCTGGGGCAAACTATAAAACTGGTATGGATATTACCTGAATATGGTTGTAATAACCCAGGGAAGGGCTGTAAATAACTAGATTGCAGTTTACTTAGTTCCCGATGTTCTAATAATAATTGTAAAAAATCCAACGCCGACTTATAAGTAGATGAACCCTGTAAACTCTGATATAACTGCCTGAGTATACTCTCATTTGTACTATAGATTCCTTCTCTCTCTGTTAAGAATTCATCATTACCTTTTAATTGAAATCCCTGTATAGGTAAAATAATCTCAATATTCCTGTATTTTGGATTACCCTTATTAGGCCCTGTTTTGAGGGTCCCTATTTCCTCTTTATCTGTATAAGACAGGGTCCCACTAAAGAGTAGGGTACTAACATGTACTGGGCTCCGCATATTGAACGCGATCTTATCAGTAGGCCAATGGGCCATTATCATTTTATTTAGATCCTGCTCTATCTCGGTAAGTCTCATTCCAGTCTGTACCCCGACTCTATGTAGACGATTCCGATCAATAGGGATACCATTGTATTCCATCTCAATGATGGCTAACAAACCCTCCATATACTGTTCTATGAGGGGTAGCATACCCCGCTTTTTAGCGATTGCTACTTGTTTTAGATATATAATCTCAGTATTGATAACATCATTAAGCCCATACTCTACCGCTATATCTTTAGGGATCTCACTAAATAGGCCACCTTTCTCGAAATGTGAGGAAATTATATCGTCCTTCTGGGTACCGCCATACTTCGCGGAGAGGGCATTTAAACTGTATTCCTGATCTCTCTGACCACATAGAAGATACTCTGCTAACATGGTATCCCAGACTTTACCTCCATTCTTAAAGAAGGTTTGAAAACGGGCCCAGCCCCATACCCACAATAAATCAAACTTTATATTTTGACCGACTAAGCACTCTACCCTGTGAATCGAGAAATCTCCGTTATACTCATTTATCCCAGAACTGTCATAGACGTAGGAAGGCTTAGCCCTATTTTGAGATTTAAATTGTATCATTATAATCTTATGGTCAGGATCAAATTGGTTACAGAACCTACCATAGGTTTCTCTACCATCTGCCTCTAAGTCTAAGACTAGGTAACTCATTTTTTCGCCCCGTAGTGCCTTTTAAGACGCGTTTTTAAATCCTTATCATCCCAATGGATAAAGATATCCCTATCGCCCACTATCCCTTTAATCTCTTCATCAGTTAAGAAAGGGAAGCATATCTGTTTCGTTACGGTGCTTAGATGTCTATCCTGTTCCTTTACACTCATCTTCATTTCAGCCCCCTTCCCATAGTCCCCTCCGGAGTAATTATGAAACATCAAGAAAGTATTGGGCATCATTGTTAGAGACTGCCCACAAAGGGCAAGTTCGGAATGTGCCGAATAACAAGGACCTTCCACAAGAACATGGACTCCCGCTTTACACTTCCTAACCTGGTTAATTAAATACACCATACCGTCTGTGTCCCCACCCCTACCATGGAGATGCAAAGTTACGAAGTCATCTGGCCCCGGTTCCTGTAGAACCGCACCAAGTTTAATATATGACTCTGGCCCACAGATCTGGGAGCCCAGTCTCACATGAAAATTAATGCTCATAGGCTCGACATCCACAAGATACAGCTCCCCTCCGTCTAAGTGGAACCGACTATCCATATTGTTCTTATCAGCCATAGGACCTCCTACAGGTCTATTATTAATTCATATTTACTAGTATCAAGTAGTTCAGGAAGAGTGGATTTAAGGAACTCGTCCGCCGTTGCACGTATCGGACACGTATAGCAACATTCTACCTGTCCTGGTAAATCCCAGGTAATGTGATATGTGTCCATAACTCTAAAGTATTTAATCCTCATATAACATCGTCCTCTCGTTAAAGTTACACTCAAACTTGGTGTACCGTTCTCCACCAAGACCAGGTAATTTATTCTTAGGGGTATGTATAAATCTAACCCCAGGACATGTGGGATCCTTCCCTATCGTAATCATAAAATCTGCCGCTGATTGCTTATCAATCTTAGAATAGTTCAACTGGCGCATAGTTATAAATCTCTGATGTTTCTCTTCTTGTGTCTTAAAATCAAACCAGGACACTGAAGCATCACACTGTGTTACTGCCATGACGGGGCAATGCTTTGCTGCTAGATCTCTAGCCCATTGGTAAAGATGCCTATTCCTAATCACCTCCACTTCATTCTTAAACCCTGATATGTTATCTAGTTGATCGATAATAATCAAAGCTGGGTTATACTGGCTAGCTTTACTCCCAATGAAACTGTAATGACATAGAGCTGGGAATACCTGTACCCGATTAATATCCCCATTCATCTTCTTCGTGTACCACTCTATCGCTGCAGCTCGGTTAGATCTTATTTGTTCTTCCGTTCGTTGTAGGGTGGAGCACCACATCCTCATTAAGATCTTGCTCTCTAATCCCTCATTCACGAAATACTGCAGCTTTTGATCGTCTTTCATCTGCTGTGCCATATAAGACCCCTCAGATGAACAGAAGGCGGTTTTACCAGTTTCTACATAAGCAGCTATGATACCAAAGTCACCCCTAACAAGGGGCCCCAACGAATTCTGTAGACCCCTTAATCTCCAGTTAAGCCCATCAGTTCTAGCTTCGGTAAAAATATCATCGAAGTTAGTTGAGCAGAACTCCTGCTTATCTTCTTCTACCCTCTTTAATTCCTCATCATAGGAATCTATTAAACAACGCATAGCTTTAATATCACAGCTTGTTTCTTTAAGTGTAGTTAATTCATTCCAGAGTTTCTCTTCCAATAATCTCTTTTTGAGATTCATTACAGCACTCTCATCAGTACTTAGGATTGTCGTTAATATACGACGAAAGTCTTCTTGTTTGTCGGGTAAATAATTTCTGTGTAACTTATCAAAAAACAATCGTTGGAACTTGGGTATATCTACTTCTTTATCTGCATCATATTCTTTGTAATATTTCTTATAGCCGTCAAGAATAATTTTAGATTCATCACATAATAGTTTTATATTAACACTCGCATACAAAGTATCGAATGTCTCTCTATTCATGAATGCTTTTAAAATATCTAAATCTAAAAGTATTTCAGACATAAAGAACTATTCCTCTTTGGTGTAAAAAATTGAGACAGGTCTCTTCGTTATATATCTCCATATGATATTGATTTATAATTCGCACATTAAAGCCTAAATCGTAGGCTAATTCAATTAGCTCCTCTTTACTTAACCCTGGGTTTTTCTTTGTTGGTATTAAAATATTCATTATATTGGCTCTTCTGCTTCAAAGGTAAATTCGAAATTTTTAGGTTCGTTACAATCCATAAAGGCTAGAAAACTATCCACTAATATGATTACATTATCCATGGAAGCTACTTTAATTATTAGATAGGGGCGTTCTGGAAGATGTAATTTTAGCTCTAGTTTGTCCATATACATCCCATAAATTTGGGATTTAGGAATTAGGATTGTTCGTTTATTTCCTACTATATGTAAAACATCGTTACTCATGACTAATGTATATTTAAATGACATTTTATTTCCTCCAGTGAATACCACTTTGGATCTTGTGGTGTCTTTATCATTACAACATTCTTGAACCGCAATGTCAACTTCTTAAATAATTTAGTGGCGGCATCAACGCCCGGTTTATCCCCATCTAACCAGATAATTATTCTCTTCTGTCTATCTAACATATACCATTGAGAAGGCGGAAGAGAAGTTCCAAATAAGCATAACGTTGTTACTACTCTGGATACCTTAATAGCACTCCTTAAATCTTCTACAATCACGCAAGTGTCTGATGGGGAACTGCTATGTAAAAATAAAGCCTGTTTTTTCCCAGTAATATGGTATTTGTTCTCACTGGAGAATAGCCTCATCCAGTAATTATTCTCTACTAGCGGGATTACTAAAGCATCATGTTCTTCACTGTAACCGCCCCCTAAATTACTAATATCTCTGGATTCCAATCCACATATCTTTACCCACAGTAGGGCATCCTTAGACCATACACTGTATTTGATGGAAGGAACTGAGATAGGTAGGGGATCTTTAGTTATTAACTTCTTACCATAGGATTCAGTTGCCTTACATGAGAAGCAATAGGAGTTAGTATCGTACTCTGCCTTAGCATCTGAGCTACCACAACTACTACAGGGTAGCCCAGACCTAATTAACTTTCCCATTATAGTTCTTCTCCGTTCCAAAAAGTTTTACTAGTGTAAGGACCATTCATTGTGTAAGTTACAACCTCTGTGTGCTGTGTCCATCGTCTACGTGCTGCATACCCAAAGGGGATAACTACGCCATCTGTCCAGTTAAACCGGAACTTATTCTCCGGTTTAACATAGTCTTTGATGAAATATAATTTACAAGACATATCATTCTCCTTCGTATAAATCATCACATTCTTTCTCACACCAATCAAAGTAAGTTAGTTCTACTTCTTCTGGTGCTTCACCATAGTATATCTCCATTTCATTGTATTCATCAATAAATTTCTGTATGTCGATGTCTTTCATTGGCATTCTCCTTCGTTGGTTATTTAACCTCATCCGTAAACTATGACTTATATCGCTGAGTTTCATGGTTCTTCTCTTTAAATAAAAAAGGTTATGAAAAAGATCCCGATGAGTAGTATTGCTAAGGTAAACATACCTACTGTGTGCAAAAGGAACCCATCAGGATCGATCTTACGTTGCCATTTATTCATCTGTAATCCTCACATCAAAGTGTCCGTATAGTCTTCGGTAAAATGCAAATAAGTCTGGTATTAAATCTTTAACTACATCTGCATCTTTTAGTACCACTCCTTCTATCGTTGTTCCTGGTAAATCTAATACTACTTTTATATGATAAGCCTGACTACCTACATGGGATAATAAGATCTTGTTCATACTTTTATGCTACCTCCTAGCTTTGTATAAGTTAACTATAACCTAAATTCTCCCATTGTCAAAGGGAACATAGTAATATTTAGTTTGACAAATGTCATTTTATGTGCTATGGTGGAATTATCCCCATATAATCAGGAGGTTATCCAGTGTCTAAAAATAAGCATAATGGCCGTACAGGCCTTCCAACCCATAAACCAGATCAAGCACCCAGTGCCCCGGCACCTGAAGTGCATGAAAGTGACACCAATAAATCACATAAAGCGCAGAAAAGTAAGGGCAGTTCACCTGCAAAGAAGAGAAATAAGGAGGGTGTACCCTTTTACAGCATCGGGCCCTTTATGGCCCTCTCTGGTATACCTCTTTTAGCTTTACTTCTTGTGTTTAAATTCCATTTGTAGACTTGCTGCCTTAAGCAGCTAAAAGCGTATGGTATATATATATATTATATATATATTATATATAATATAATATTATAATATATTATATTATAATATATAATATCTCTTACAGAGATATATACATACAGTATATTACCTTAAGTAATATACTGTTATATAAACTACTGTTTATTACCTTAAGTAATAAACAGTTATATATTATAATTTTATATTATATATAAAATAATAGAGGTAAATATGAAAGCTTTATATAATATAATTATATCATCAATCTTGGTAATTGCTTTGAGCGGGTTCTCTTTCCCTGAACCCTTTAACGTTCTTCATAAACCGCCCAAGAAACAAGTTATCTTCCATACCTCCCTTACTACAGAGGTCACTGAGGCCTCTGTTAAGCCCATTATAGCCGTTTTGAAGGCTGCCCCTAGGGGAAGTGTGGTTTACATCGAGATCAACTCACCAGGGGGCTCTGTGGAGGCCGGACTAGAAGTCCTTGATGCCATACATACTTGTAAGGGCCTTGTAGTTACACATGTGGCTGATCACAAGATGGCTGCTAGCATGGCTGCTATCATCCTGATGGATGGTACAGTTATCCATGCTGATCCAAAGGCATTAATCTTATTCCATTCCTTTGGGAACATGGCAAAAGACAAGCAAGGTCACCTAATCTTTGTTAAGATTCTGCCTAATGGGCATAACCAACCTTCAGAGATAGCAGAGATGGCTTGGGCCAGAGCTATCCTTGAGGAGACTTGTGGTAAAGTTATGACTCGTCAAGAGATCATTGAGGCTACTGTTGGTGGTCAAGATGAGTGGTTTACTGGTGAAAGAGTGATGTACAGACTTAAAGCCCATTATGGGTTGTTGTATCATCCTGGGGCTCATGTATGTACTACGTGAGATTTTTTCTTATTTTTACATTTTTACTTGCAAGTTGTGGGAGTATGCCGCGTAGCAGTACATCTAGGATTGATATTTTTAGGACTTCTGCTTACGCTTTTGCTTTAAAACATAATAAGAATCATAGGGATGTGATTACCTTAGTTAACTTTGGTATGCCTAATAACAGTGCTAGATTGTGGGTAGTAAATATACGTACACACAGAGTCCTTTTCAATACCCAAGTAGCAAGAGGTAGTGGTAAAGGGTTCTCTAATCGAGGTAAGAGCCACAGTAGTAGTTTAGGTGTATATATTACTGGTGAAGTGTACATAGGTAAACATGGATACTCATTACGCTTGTATGGCATATCCAGAACGAATAATAACGCTTACAGACGGGAGATCGTAATACACAGTGCTAATTATGTATCCAGAGGCCATGTGGGCCACAGTTGGGGATGTCTTGCATTATCCCCCCACTTGACAAAACCTATAATTCAGGCTATAAAGAGAGGTACAGAGATATACGTTTATGTTTAGGAGGGTGTATGTATGTTTAAGTTAATTATATATAGTTTCTTAATAGCTAATATAGGGCTTGCAGGGTATCAGAATATAAGTTATCATTACCGGAATAGGGATAATCCTAGTACTTATATTTTCTATTATTCACAACCAGATAGAGATTTAGCAGGATAATTATGATAGATTTATTGCATTTACAATTTGACAATTCCTCATATATGTACCATACTTCAGGCATGGAGGATTTAGCTTCAGTACCATGGAGAGGTATATTTGATATGGAGGAGATTACGTATGAAGATAGCAGTAAAGACGACCAAGAACGCAGAGTATTTAACTTTTAAATTAGATGATGAAAGAGGAGAGAAGCATGAACACGTTATTAGCTCATTTGGTAAAAAGCACACCGATTCCAAAGCTCATACCATCCCCGGCGTTGCCAGCCGTAGTACACCAAGCTCCACCCGCCCTAGTTCCCGTACCAGGCGTGGTCCCTACCGTCGCAGGCGATCATAGTTTCTTAATTATGTTAGCTGTGTGGGGTTTGATATTCCTTGCTTTAGCTGTAATTTATTACATCTACAAAGAAGAGAATAAGTAATGGGTAAGGTACAAGAGAAGATGGATCGATTATCTCAATTAGAAGGTAAAGTGAGATATCTAGAGAAGTTGTATAGTGGGCTAGTTTACACATTACAGGAAGAGATTAAGCGATTAGATCATAAGATAGAGACCCATGTTGATCTTTTAGATGAGAGATTAGAAAAGGAGATTGATCGTCGTTGGTTGAAACATGGTAATAGCACGTTGGAGTAGAAAGGAGATAGATCCTAATTAAGGGATAGATATATAACAGGGAGAAAGGGATGATCAAGTTGTGGTCTTATACATTTGCGGTTGCTCTGTGTATTGCGGTGATAGCGTTGTTTCAATCCTCATATATTGAGGAGGAATTACTAGCTTTTATACCGACAGTACCAATAACTCTAATGATAGTGAAGGAGCCTTTAACATCCATATAGGAGGGTAATTAAATGAAAGCGATGGACTGGGTAGTGATGGCAATTTGGTGGTTAGTGCCAATTACCTTTGTGTTATTGTCCTCGTATATATTTCATAGGAGGCCTAAGTGATGTTGTATCAACCGTTGAGTCGTATGCAGTTTTTAGTTTCGTGTGTAGTATTAGCAGTAGTGAGTGTGTATTTTACAGCAGTGGATATTACACCACAGCAGAAAAAGGTAGCTAAGACCAAGTATGAGTATGTGATTAGTCAGTTAGATAAACGTCATTTACCTCATATCATAGCTATCGTGCCTTTAGTAGAGAGTGAATATAATTGTAAAGCAAGGAGTAGAGTAGGCGCGGCTGGTTGTTGGCAGTTGATGCCAGAGCTAGCTAAGGATTATAAGTTAAAGAAGGCGGATAGGTATAACTTATATAAGTCTACACCAGCGGCTATTAACTATCTATGTGATTTATATAATGAATTCGGTAGTTGGCCATTAGCATTCGCTGCTTATAACTGTGGTGATGGTAGAGTAACTAAGGCAATACATAAATACCATTCACATAACTATGTTAAGTTGCATTTACCATTTGAAACAGTAGCTTATGTTAAACAGATATATAAGAATGAATGGTTCTTTCAACATAGACATTAGGAGTATTGAATATGAAAATCAAATTTAGCGGGGGGTTGGTTAAACAGTCTAACATAGAAGCCATTAATAAGGACAGCGAAGCTTATATCACATCTCGTGAGGCCCGCCTTAGTGACACCATGAGGCCGGTTATACAAAGATACCTAGACAAAAGTGTTTACCTGACTACGAATAACGCATATGACTACCTGATAAGTCGCGTAGAGGCCATACTGATAGGCGAGTTGATGAAAAAGTATCGGTCCAACCAAAGTAAGGTGGCGAGGATATTAGGTTTATCTCGAGGCACTACGAGAAAGATGTTAAAGAGATATGGCTATATAACCCCGAACGCTAAGCGCAAGCCAAAAAAGTCTTTGTCCGATCAATTAACTAGTGCC
>QGNH01000528.1_pt2 | contig 47157 bp, 69 predicted proteins | sample 1735481 | NCBI WGS metagenome assembly QGNH01 (sample SAMN09239004, study PRJNA386568) | Viral metagenome, whole genome shotgun sequencing project.
CGCGACCCTTGAGTGGACCGTAGGCAGCTCTACGGCGGTCTCCAGCTACAGCACGCTGGAGTGGAACGTCCGGAAGGCTGTCAATCAGCCCGCGACGTTCGAGTGGTCTCTGTTTAATCTTGCGGCCTCAACGCCTGGGCAGGACGCTCAGAAGCTTCAGGGTGACGGAGTTGTTGAGCTGTTCGAGATCGATCTCGTCCCTTCTGGAGTCGTCTATCTAAAGAACAATAACCCAGTGACGTTCCAAGGAAACTTGTATGAGGGTATAGCAGTTCAGATCACGGGCGTTGCCCAGAATGCTACGGATGCACTTGCCCGTCCTCAACTGTCATTTGCGCAGAATGATGGGGAGTTTTCAGCCCTCGTGGCACAAGGAAATCTCAACAACGCCACGGTCATTCGGCGTCGTGTTCTGTACGCCGATTTGATAGCAAACCGAAACGTGACCCTGGAACAAATCTGGAGAGTGGCCCGAGTCGTCTCGCTGACTAAACATGTCGTCACGCTTGAACTTCGGTCGGGTTTGGATTGGGCAACTTTCCAGTTCCCGGCTCGATCGTTCATGCCGCCAGAATGGGGTGCGATCTCACTTCAATGACCATAACTTATGACAATCTCCTCGGCTTGGAATTCAAGCATGGTTCGCAGGACTGCTACAGCCTTGTGCGCGCCTTCTATAAGCAGAATTACAACCTTGATTTTCCTGACATCGCACGGCCGGATGATTGGTGGGACCACGGATTAAACCTGTACATGGATCACTTCAAAGAAATTGGCTTTGATGCAGTGAACGTGCGACCACAGGATCTGAGAATTGCCGATGGTTTCCTGATGGCTGTATATCGAGGATCAGCTCGTTTGTCATCCTCTGAGAATAAAGGGAAGGTAGCTAATCATTCGGCGGTTTACATTGGGGATGGAAAGATCCTACACCATATGTACGGGCGTCTTTCGTCCGTGGAGAACTATACTGGCATGTGGTTCAATACGACAGTTGCCGTTCTTCGTCACAAGGACGTTCCGATCGTAAAGCCCGTTTTCGAGAAGATTGATTTGATGACTCTTCTGCCGCCAAACAAGAGAGCGAAACTTGAAGCAGCTTCTAAACTTATATCGTCCTGACCCAAGCTCTCCAGAGCGTGTTGGGTTCATCTCTTCAGGAGGTGCCATTGTCGAGTGCGAGAACATTGCGCAGGACCCCGTGTATGGGTTCGCCGTGAGCGGTTGCGATATCCTCGCCCATTTGGATGCCGTAGCTACGTGGCATACCCATCCTGGGGCGTCCTCCAACCTGAGCATGGACGATCACTCGGCGTTCCTTAACTTCCCGGACATGAAGCACTTCATCATCGGGTCTGATGGTGTTCGGTGCTACGAAGTTCGCGACGGAGTGATCCATGCGGCATAAGATCTATCTGCATGGTTATCTCTCCGGTCTGTGTCCATCTCCTGTTGAGATCGAGGCATATACAGTTGCGGACGCCATCAAGATCCTATGTGCCAGCACTGGTAAGGCGTTGCAGCCTAATGCCGTCACGGGGCGCCATCAGATCAAGGTAGTTGGCTTCGAGACGGCTGAAAGTCTCTATGCCCCTTGTTCGGCTTCTGATCTGCACTTGGTGCCCAACTTCGCTGGCGGGAAGTCTGGAGGCTTTCAAGTCATCCTTGGGGTTGTGATCATTGCCGCGGCGGTTGTTCTGAGCCCCTTTACTATGGGCGGTTCCGCTGTCCTGGGAGCTTCCATGGCTACCTCCATCGCGTTGACGGGCGCATCGATGGCGTTGGGGGGATTGCTCCAGCTCGTCTCGCCGGCCCCGAAGTTGAACGCTCTCGCGTCATCAGGCGCCTCCACCGGCTCTGCTTACCTGAGTGCCAGCCAGAACACGGTCGCGATTGGGACACGCATCCCTGTTCTTGTTGGTCGTTTTCCGATCTCAGGACAGTACATCAGCTTTAACATCGTCGCCGCCGGCGTGCCGTCTCTCACCACAAATCTCACGGCGCCGGATCCTACCTACACGGTGAAGAACTGATGTTCACGGGATCCAAGGGTGGTTCGCCAGCACAGCCACAAGAGACTTTAACACCTGACAACCTGCGTTCTCAGGATACCATGGAGGCCATCTTTGGCCTCTGTGAAGGACCGATTGGTGGACCTGTTGGTGGGATGCAGGGGTTCTATGTCGGGACCACACCACTAGAAAATACTGACGGCACTTTCAATTTCAATGCCTTCACTGTCAATTTTTGGCCCGGGAGTGCAACCCCTGATCCGATCGTTCCAGCTCTTGGTGGCATATCAAATAACACGTCCGTCAATGTTCTGCTTTTTTCTCAGACTGCTGTTATTCGCGAGACGAGCACCGGAGAACTTGATTATATCGATGTCCGTATCGTCATTAATGATCTCCTGGTTGAGAACAGCAACGGCACCTTCAACAACACGGTGAGATACAAAATCCATTACAAGGCTATTTCCGATCCCAATTGGATTGCTGCATTTAATCCCACAGTGGATGGCGAACTCACGATCACAGGTAAGTGTACATCCCCGTATGTTCTTCAGTGGAGGATTCCGGTCGCGCGGATATCGGAGCCCTATAACATTCGTGTTATCAAGGATACTCCTGAGGACACCACTACCGAATACTCCTCTATCACCTGGGAAAGTTTTCAGGAGATCACCGTTGAATCACCGACGCATCCATACACGGCGTGTTTGCAGGTCGTCGGAATGGCGACTAATCAGTTCTCCAGCATTCCCCAATTCTGGTGTCTCGCCGATGGCTTGAACGAGCTGAAGGTCCCAACCAACTATGATCCCGTAGCTCTCACCTATACCGGAGTGTGGGACGGTACGTTCAAGTTGGCGCTCACGAGCAACCCTGCTTGGTTCCTCTATAACTTCGTGATCAACACGAGCTGGGGCCTCGGCCATTTCTATCCCGTCACCATTGATCCAGCGGAAGTTTACGAGGCCGCTCAGTGGTGCGATCAGATGGTGCCAGACGGTTCTGGTGGCTACCAGCCTCGATACACTTTCAACATGCTGATCTCGAATGCCAGCTCGGGCATTGATATGGCTCGGTACATAGCTGGCGCGTTCAACGCCGCCTTCATCGATAATCAGGACGGCACCGTCTCCATCAAGGTCGATAAAGACGATGCAGCCGTTGCACTGTTCACGGCCGAGAACGTCACGTCGGACGGTTTCTCATACTCATATTCGGATCTTACGAGCCGCTACAATGATCTGACAGTTACGTTCAACAACGCTGATCTCTCGCAATATGCCCAGGATACACGTCGCGTCTTCGACCAGACCCAGATCGACGCGAACAATGATATCCCTCTTGACTTCATTGCGGTAGGTTGCACGAACGAACACGAGGCTATCCGTCGCGCCACTTACAAGATGATTACGGCCACGACGGAAGTTGAGACCGTATCATTCGCAACCAACCGTCAGGGCCGTTTTATTCAGGCGTTCGATGTCATCTTGGTCTCCGACCCGGACATGGGCTATGCACTTTCGGGACGGTTTAAGAGCCTTGATAGCACCCGTAAGATCGTCACTCTCAGGGATACTCTCTATCTTGAGGCTGGGATCGCCTATGCACTCCAGGCTCAAACCCCAGATGGCTTGTTCTCTGCAAACATCCTTAGCCCAACTACAGGATACAATAGCACTCTTACTCTTGATACCGCCGTTCCGATTCTCCCCGATGATCGAGCGCCCTTCACCGTTTCCCAGGGAACGGCTGGCATTGGAGCACCGAAACCTTATCGCGTGCTCTCGATCTCTGAAGTGTCGGGTGATCCCGAATCTATCCAGATCTCAGCTACCGAGATCAATCGCCTCAAATGGGCTGGCGCTGACGGCGCGACACCAGTAGGAACAATTCCGTATTCGTTCACTGCTACTCTGACGAGCTGCTTGCCGCCCACAGGCCTTACGCTCACAAGCGCGGTAGGAAGCGGGGCGAATGGTATACAGGTCAACATCGTTGCCGCGTGGACAGCATCCGCTACGAACCTCGTCCGAAAGTATCTCGTCTACTATAGCTGTGACGATGGTCCTACTCTCCTCGCCGGCGAGACTCCTGGCGACGAAACAATCACGATCTATGATGTCGCGGACGGGACGTACTACATCTCGGTGATCGCGCAAAACATTGGGGGGATAAATTCTGCGCCGGCGGTTGGGACGATCGTCATTGGGGCCACGTCTCCGCTCGCACCCTCCGCGGTGACGGGCCTGGAGCTGACGGGACAAGGCAACGATACCGTCTTCGTCGGTCAGGATGCTAACTTCGACTGGCGCATGAACAGCACATTGTCAGCCGCTTATGTGAATGACAGTAATGCCGCGGCCGGATCTGGATCAATGGATCCCACCTTCACCAACTACATTGTCAATCTCTATGACCCAATATCAAATCTTCTTCTTCGCACCGAGATGCCGATCGCGCCTTCCTATACCTACTCGTATGTGAAGAACGCTGGAGATGCAGGCGGTCCGAGACGTTCATTTCGGATCGAGGTTGCAGCCCTCGATAATTACAATCAGACATCGGTCTTCTCGAAGCTCACGGTTTCTAATCCGTCTCCGAACGTGCTTGAGGGTGTCACACTCACGCCGAGCTTCAGCAACATCTTTGTCAGCTTCACAGCGCCGACCGATCTCGACTATGCAGGCGTCCTCATCTGGATGTCCGAAACTACAGGGTTCACGCCCGGCCCGGACAACCTTGTCTATAACGGCCCGGGGAATGTGATCACCCTCCCAGGTACATCCGGAGTCACCTATTATCTTCGGCTTGCGGCTTATGACCTGTTCGGAACGACGGGCCTCAACGTGTCGCAGGAATATTCCGTCACGACGGCCTATGTGAACAACGCCGATCTGGCGCCAGCTTTCATCTCAGAATTCAATGATATGTCAGGTGAGTTGATAACAGTTAGCGGCTCGGTTTCCACTCTCAGTGGAAGTGTGACGACTCTTGGCTCACAAATGGGTACTGTAGAATCTCAGTACGTGGTGAAAATCAATTCTGGTGGAAAGATTGCCGGCTTCGGTCTCGCCACCACGTCGCCGGATGCTGACGGGAGCACGAGCGCTTTCATTATCGAGGCTGACAAGTTCGCCATCATCACGACGGACGGCACCGACAGCATCGTGCCCTTTATCGTCGAGGGGGATTATGTCTACATCGATGGTGCCAAGATCGGGACTGCTTCAATCCAAACCGCGTCTATTGCCACTGCGGCGATCGATACCGCACTGATTGCCGATGGGGCTATCACGACGGCCAAGATCGGGACCGCTCAGATCACGTCCGCGACCATTGGCAATCTTCAGGTCACGTCCGCTCAGATCGATAACCTGACTGTTGGGACAGGTAAAATTGCCACGGATGCGATCACGACTGTCGTGTCTGCGTACACCGCAGGACCAACCACATTCGCCGCGAACGCACAGGTTCTTCAAGAGGCCACGATCTCCACCAACGGCGGTCTAGTATCTTTGAACCTCTCCTGCACCGTGGATAGTTTCACAGTTAATCAGGCGACTTTCACGATCATCCGCAGCGGTACGACGCTCGCGACGATTGTTTATACGTTGTGTCAGGATGGCGTTGCGACTATTGGCGGGGATGTCGTAGCAACGTATGGCGGCACGGTTGTCATCCCATATCTGGATCTGCCGAGCGCCAGTACCTATACCTACTCCGTAGAAATGTCATCGTCGGAAATTCTTGGAGGCGGCAATCCAACAGTTGAAATAGCGAACGCTTCCATTTTGTTGCTGGAAATTAAACGATGAATTACGCCCGCTTCGACCCATCTACAGGACGCATACTCGCGACGGGACAGGTCTCGTCCCAGGCGCAGATGGACGCTCAGGGATCCTCTTCCGTCGCCGTTGATGCGACAGTAGGAGCACTTACCCACTACGTTGTAGCCGGCGTCGCCACGCTCCGTCCACCCCCGGCGCTGGACACGACTACTGTAGCGGCCAACGGGACGAGCGTGGTCACGCTATCAGGGCTTGCGGACCCTGCGACGGTTCTTATCGATGGGGTTTCAAACTCGGTCTCGGGAGGCACGACCCCTATAGCATTCTCAATTGCTGGTGTCTACGAGATCGAAGTCGTTGAGAGTTTTCCCCATACACCTTTTAGTGCAACGGTGACGGCGACATGACGATTGTAGCAACCAAAGATCTGGCTGCCCTGCGCGTAGCGGCGAACGCGATCATTGACGCGGCAGCCGAGGCTCAGCGCCAGCTCTACATCACCCCTGGCTACGGACAGGCCATGGTCTATATGGAGCTGGCCGCTGAAGCCGCCGCTTATTCGGTCAGTCCAAGCGGGACCTATCCGCTTCTGGCAGCCCAGGTGGGATCGGTAGCCGCCGATATTGCAGGCGTCGCAGCCGCTGTAATAGCAACTGCCACGGCTTGGAAGACGGCTGCGGCTGCTATCGAGACGAAGCGTATGGGAGCCAAGGTTACTGTAGCTGCGGCAGCGACACCAGCGGCGATCATAGCCGCCACCGTCATTTCGTGGAGTGCATAATGCAATATCAAACAGGGACGGTCACCGTCACCAATGGAAGCGCTGCGGTTGTCGGGAGCGGAACGAACTGGGCATCCGATAGCGACCCGGTTATGGCTGGGGATTCGTTCACGGTCATCGGGGATAATGCGACCTACCAAGTAGCGTCCGTCCAGGATGACACCCACTTGTCGCTCACCACTAACTATACCTCCCGAGCGACAGCCTCGGGACTCCTATACTACATTACTCGGGACTTCACGACCCTTGGCATCCCCGTACTCAAGCGCGGGGACGTGGACGTGCCGAATGTCATCGGCCGGATGGCGACTGTGGTCGATACATTGATCCAGGCTAAGTCAACCGTCACGAGGGGAACCTGGAATCCTCAGCTCGCGTTCGGCGGCAACTATGTGGGAATGACGCACGGTGCCACCCCTCCGGTCGGCAACTGGACGCAGGTGGGTAATCTCGTTTTCTTCAACTGCATCATCACACTCTCAGCCAAGGGTTCCTCCACAGGCGCGGCAACGATTCTCAACCTTCCCTCCCCTAGTGGCCCACTCGGGGGCCTGGCCTGGATAGGGTGGTGGTCGAATATGGCAACATCTCCCAACTATGCTTGTTTTGTTGGGGCTAACTCCAATGTCATTGTTCTTGGTAAGCAGGGGACTGGTTTTTGGGTGACTCTCTATGATGCTGACTTCAACAACAACTCTAATTTGGAAGTTTTTGGCTTCTACTTCACGTTATAAGAAACGGGCCCCCGCGCGGGGGCCCGATCTTCCTAGACCGAAACGCCAACTGCTGTCAGGTACGTGGACAGAAGCTGGCTCGTCTCCCTGAAGGCCTCAGGGTCACGACGGATCTTGACCACTTCCGGGATGAGCTTAGGCGCGAAGCCCTCACTCTTAGCATCTGCAAGGATCTCCTTGAGACTTGCACCCGTCTCGACGATCTCTCCTTCGAGATTTGACAGGTCGGTTACTCGCTGGCGTCCAACATCAACAGTGTCGTCCGCGAACGTGTCCCCAACTTCCTTCTGGACTTCACCCGTGAACACGGGATGGCCGAGAAGAGCGCCAGCCAGCTCCTTATCCTCACGGAGCGCCTGAAGCTTCTCCTGGTCCTTCTTCGCATCGGCCAGGAGTGCCTTGATCCCCGCGACGGGAAGACCGAGGCCCTTCATCTCCTTGAGCAGCTTCTTGCGCTGGTCGGTGAGAGCGTCACGTTCCTTCAGCGTCTCCTCGTACCGATCACAGTAGACAGTCAAAGCGGTAGCGGCGTTATCACCAAGCATCTAATTGTCCTCCTTCAAAACGATTTGAGATAAGTAGCTAACCTCTTCTCTAATGACAAACCCTAAATGATTAGCTACTTATTTCAAATCGTTTTAGGAGGACAATTAGATGCTTGAAATTAACTTGGCTGATCTCGACACCGATGCTCTTCATGCTCTGGCACTCACGGTTCCTGGCACCTATGCAGCTATCTCACAGGAGTTGGGACGTAGGAACGCTTACCCCGAGTTGGATACGGGCTTTACAGAACTCGCCCTGGCCGTTGCCAAGTTCGAGAACTTTCTTGCGACCACCAAACACACGAAGAGTGTGAAGTCGATCGTAGCTACGGGCCTCCTAACCGTCAGCAAGCGTCTTCTGGCGACGGCTAGGAATGAAGATTTCAATGTTAGGGAACCAAACCTAAGTCAGTTAGTTTGAAACACTTTGCTTCGTTGAACCATACAAACAGACAACCTATCTTCCTTGTCATGTATAACCTAAATGACGTTCACGATGCTGCCATCCATTACGGGATTATGGCCGCAACACCCGCGGTTCTAGCCTTAAGTTTCGTGACCGTTCTTGATTGGGGAATCCGCCTCACCATCGGAGGGCTCTTTGTTATTCTGGGGCTTCTACGAATTCGCACGCAACGCCGCCGGGACAGGGCTGAACTTGCTTCGGGGAAGCAAGTTAAGTGAGATCATATTCGTCTTCCTTGGTTGGAAGATCAATGACGAAGGTCAATGGTACAATGGGGATGATGATACGGGGGTAGGAGGTTCGCGATGAGTATCCAAGTTACTGCTGCTTCTGCTTCTGCTGCTACCGGCGTCTCAGCCGGTACACTGGTTGTCATCCAGACTGTGGCTCACCGCTATGGTTACGACCTTACGCCTGAGGCTGGTGTTGCGCTTCTCACTCTCCTGGTTCCCGTCTGGCATTTCGTGGGAACGGCCTTGGGTCTCTTGCAAGATGCAGTCCTTAATCGGCTCTCGAAGTGGGCCAACCCGCCGCCGGCTGAAACGCCCGCGGTTGTAGGAGTGAAATAACATGCGTAACCTTCTTGTACTCGCCTTGGTAGCCACACTCGGTGCGTGCTCCACGGCCCAGCTTCAGACGGCGCTGACGAGAGCCGCCACCGCCCAGGTGGTCATTGATAAGGCCGCTTGTGATCTTCAGACGGCTGCCAATCAGGCGAATTCGGTTGCCACTGCCGCGGGTTCCGCGAAGGTTGCAGCCGTCTCGGTTGCTACCTCCGTCGCGTCTGGTGCTCTGTGTATGACGCTGCCCGTGGCTCAGGCCGTAGCAGCGCCAGCGTCGTAAGATCATGTCTCGCGAGGGATGGGGCGGCATCATTGGAGTAATCGCAATCCTCGCGATTGCTTCAGTGACCATCCGGCCGGCACCCCCGGTCGATCCACCCGTCTCATACCCTCCGAGATGCCTCCAGATCATCCCATCCTTCGGGACGAAAGACCCTAGCGCGGTGCAAGAATTCTTCTGGCCCTGTACTGAGAAGCGATATCCGTTGTGAAGTACCTAGTGTTCCTGATCCTTCTGGCTCTCCAGGGTTGCATGGGTTTAACCGCCGCGACGTGGATCATGGCAGCCTCAGCCACGGTAGCAGCGGGGGGCGCCACGATCACTGGCATCCATGACTGCAAGGGTGATGGCGGCTGCAAGAAGTGGTGGATACCACCTTGATCACCACCCTTCAACTCGCTGACGCTTCATTGGCCGCTTACGTTCTCCAAGCCACCGTCGAGACTGACGACGTACACTGCGTCATTTCCCAGGTTGGCGACACGCAGGTTATCGCGCTACGTGGCACGGACCCGGATCATTTCATTGATCTGCTGCTCGACGCCAAGGCGATCTTCTCTCGCGACGATCCTATTCTAGGTTCGTGCTCAGAGAGCTTCGTCGCGGACGCCGAACAGCTCCTATGGCGGCTATGGCCGTTGCTCAGGGATCCCTTTGCGATCACTGGGCACAGCAAGGGGGCGTCCGAGGCTCAAGCTCTCGCAGCCATGCTTACGCATATGGGTCGTCCTCCCATATGCGTGACCGTATTCGAGCCTGCCCAGGTCGGCACGCTGAATGACATCTTGCTCAAGCTCCCTGGCATCGCAACACGTCACGGGGGGGATTTCGTGACGCAAGAACCCTCCGGACGTGGGCATGCGCAGCCTTTGACTTTGCTGCCCTGGGTTGGTCCTCGTCCTCTAAATCCCATTGCGTATCATGCGATGGCCGGCGTCCGTGCTGCTGTACAAACGCTTCTAAACGATGATGAATGAATGGTTGCCGTTACATAGTCTTGTAAGTAGACATATGTAATGACCCAGCTCTTCACAAATAACGCCTCCACTACTATTACGAACGCGCCACTATTGACGAGCGCGACTACTATCAATCTCTCGGCCGGAAGCGGGGCCAAGTTCCCGTCGCCAAGCGGTGGCGATTACTTCATGGGAACCCTCATTGACAGCTCGGGGAACGTCGAGATCGTCCAATGCACGGGGCGCTCGGTGGACGCCCTGACGGTCGTGCGAGCCCAGGAAGGCACGAGCGCCCTGTCGTTCGTCAGCGGTTCCACATTCGCGCTTCGCGCCACCGCCGGCTTGATGAGCAGGATTGGTAAAGCTTCGCGCTTTCCCCCCAACAATAAGATGGCCTGGGTGGGTGATAGTATCATCTACCTGACGGTCAACGCCGCGAATGACGCGACACATACCCGAAATTCCAACCGAGGGCAAAGCTTCTGGACATCATTCCTGACCCGACAGAAGATCGATAATAATCAGGCGTATAACTTTGGGGTGAATGGCGACACGTCCACAGGTGTCTTGGGACGCATGGGACCAATCCTCGCGGCACAAGCTGGCATTTATTATCTGTGCATCGGTTGTAACGATGTCTATGGGAGCTTCGCTTACGCGACGACCCAGGCAAATATCCTGAACATCGTCACGCAACTTCTCGCCAACGATCCGGCGCCCATCGTGATTCTCTCGACAATTGTCCCGATCTACATGACGGGTTCAATGCTATTGCAGGTGTGGCGGATTAACAAGTGGATCAAGTCCCTGACTGGGCTGTTCGATGGTTTGTACGTCGTTGATCCGGGGTGGCGTTACGTCAATCCTCAGTCAACAACCAGCGTTCCCAACACCCATATGGCGCAGGGTGATAACATACATCCTTCTGCTATGGGTGCCTACGCGCTTTCTATTCCAGTCATCAATTTTTTGAATAATATCTTGCCTGATACTGGCGAAGAGTGTGCCTGCGTCACCGATGTTTATGATGCAACCTATAACCCGACCGGAAACCTGCTTCCATCTGGCGTCTCACCGTTCACTGGAACGTCGGGAACAGTTGGTGGCACTGGGTTGTCAGGGACGTGCGTCAACAATATGTATGCTGAAACCTACTCGGCGTCGGGAACAGCGTTCAACTCGGCGGCTATTGTAGGCAGCACCGTCACTGACAGCGATGGCAAGGTGTGGCAAGAGTTCTCGCTGGGTGGCACGCTTGCCGATGACAGTGGGAGCGTCCTCTACCTTCAGCTCACCATGTACTCCTTCACCAATTTTTCCATAGGCGATCGAGTTTACTCCACCGTGGATATCCAGATCGATCCCGGAACGACGGGGATCGGCGGTATCGAGTGTGTGTTGGACAGCACCGAGAGCGGCACCGCTTATGAGTGGACGGACGGCTTGACGTTCTTGGAGACTTTCCCCACCTTTACCACGATGCAGGATGGGGTTCTGAAGACTCCAATTCGCACGCTACTGGCAGTCCCGACAGCCTTTCAATGGAATTGTCGGGTCTGGGGTCGGAACCTCGGAACCGGACCTTATGCACTGGCTGGCAAGATCCGCATTGCCGCCCCCAAAATCATGAAGGCGTAGACATGACCGATACCATCACGATCGTCACGGACAACACTGGAGCCGCCGCTGCGGCACTCGCGGCAGCAGCCGCTTATGAGGGTGGAACCGCGCCGACCTCGGGTGGCACGACGGTCGTCACGCCCCCTCCGGTCGTGGACTATTTCCCCGCCGACCCAACCCTGGCGCCTTTCCCGTCGCCATCCGGCAGCGTCAGTGTGATCAACGCGGCCGGTGTTCCGGTGCGGCCATACCTTCGCGATGCGCAGGGCCTCATTCATACGCTGGGCGCCATCGTCGGTACGATTTTGAAGGCGGCTTAAAATATGGCAACCGAAAAATGGATTGCGGGTTCTGGCGTAGGGCTGACGTGGACCGCGCTGTTCGGCACCGAAATTAACAGTCTGCCCAATGGTGACGCAATCCTGGGGTCGGTCGCGGTTGCCAACGGCACCGCGCTAGATATGTTCATGGATGTAAGCTTTGCACTCGCCAGCGTTACGACCGTAGGAACGCCGGTGTTGGGGTTGTTTCTTTATCCGCTCAATGAGGATGGATCGACCTATGGCGATGGTCGCTTCGGGAGTGCTGCTGCTGGACCACCCCCAGGAAATTATCTGTCTGGCCAAGCCGGCCTCCCTGTTGGCACTCAGGCGCTCACGGGCTTGTTCCGCGGTTTCATGTCGGGGCCGCTGATCATCCCCCCTGGCACGTTCTCCGCGGTGCTCTTCAACGGCGCGGGCGTGGCGCTCGCGAGCAGTGGGAACGCTATCAAGTACCGCACGTACAACCGCCAAGTCGCTTAAGGTTGCGCCATGGCGCGCAGCTTCACCACCTCGACCGACATTGCGGAGTATGTGGGGCCGAAGCAGCCACCCAATGTTGGCTCGGTCGCGTTTTGGTTCAAGCCGAACTGGAACGCCGGCGAGAGCACCGACCGTATGCTCTTCGAGTGGTCAACATCGCCGCGCGAGATCAATTTTTTCCACTTCGAAAAATGGAATGACAATAACTGCTACATCGGCTGGTATTCGAGTGGCACCGAAAACCGGATTGTTATCGCTGATAGTGCGGTATTTTCCAGCGGCGTGTGGGGACATCACATTGTCGATTATGACAACTCCAGTGGCGAGCATTATTACCTCAACAATGTGCTGAAAGGCTCGAAGACAACCACAGGGTTTGTCGTCACCGTAAATGGCTATCTCAGCATCGGTCGATCAGCGGGTATTCCAGACGACGACTGCAACGGGACCATTGGATACTTTGCCCAATGGGATGTCGTGCTCACCCCCGACGAGCGCGCGGCCCTGGCGGCTGGGGCGTTGCCATCTTCGCCTCGCATCCGGCGCCCGGTCGTGTGCAATTACCCGTTCGATGGGCTGTCATCGCCCGAGCTGGACTGGTCCGGCAATTTCCAATCGCTGACGCTCACCGGCACCACCTACGCCGATGATCCGCCGCAGATGCAGCGGCCGGGGTTTGATTGGCTGTCGGCCATCTCGGTAGCCGGCTCCACGCCCGTCAGTGAGATGGGCACCCTAGAGTGGAACCTTCGGAAGATTGTCAATGAGCCAGGGGCCCTAGAGTGGAACCTTCGGAAGCTCGTCAACGAACCCAGCACCCTAGAATGGAACCTCAACGCGCACGTCTCGGCCAACTCCACATTAGAGTGGAGCTTGCGGAAAGCAGTCTTGGAGGCTGCTACCTTGGAGTGGAATCTCCGCAAGCTTGTAGCCCAGCTCGGCACGCTTGAATGGAGTCTCAACTCTCGCGTTTCAAACCCCGGCACCCTGGAATGGAGCTTGGCTGGAAAGGTTGGCTCACAGTCCACGCTTGAATGGAGTCTCAGGAAGCTTGTGGCTGAGGTACAGACGCTCGAATGGAACCTCCGCAATTCGATTTCCAATCCTGCCACCCTCAAGTGGAATCTTCAGGCAATCGTATCCCAGCTTGGGACGCTTGAATGGAGCCTCCGCAAACTCGCGTCTCAGCTCTCCACTTTGGAGTGGGACATCGGCTCTGTTATCACGGTCTCCAATCTCCTTACCCTGGAATGGAGCCTTCGACAGCTCGTTGCAGATGTTCAGACCCTCAAGTGGAACCTGAACGCCCATGTCCTTCAGCCGTCATCGCTGCAATGGAATCTGCGTCAGCTCGTGGTGAAGAACGCCACGTTGCAATGGAATCTCCGGACCGCGATCTCCCAGGAGATCACGTACCTGTGGGCTCTCCGCCAACACGCCGCTGGTAATTCCAATCTACAATGGAGCATTTCGGGGCGTATAAATGCGCTTCTCCATGTAATGTGGTCTATTGGAGACAGCTTCTTACTTGACAATGCCCCTGCTGACTTGATAAACGTATCCTTTGACGGGTATGATATTCAGATTCCATTCGACAACTACGACATCATTCCATCCTGACTGACTGAGGTGAGCCATGCCTATCGTTTCCACTGACATCAAGTATCGTCTTTCGGGTGGCTCCTCGAATTCCAGCGTGGATGCCTCACTGGGCGGCGTCGAATCCAGTGTCGCAATCGTGGATGCCACGGTTGGCAACCTGTTCGATAGTGTGAGTGGCGCCGAGAGTGCGGCGGGCAGCACCAAGTACCGCTGTTTCTACGCTCACAACGGCCACGCCACTCTCACGCTCCAGGGTGCGACGATCTGGATTGACACCGGCTCCCCCGATAGTGATGTAGCTATAACGATTGGTCTCGACCCTGCTGCGGTCAACAGCGCTGGCGGGACGATCGGTGTGGAGACGACTGCCCCCACTGGCGTCACGTTCACGGCGCCCAGCTCCGGTTCCCCGCTCACGATTGGTGACATCCCCGCCGGCGAGTACAAGGCCGTGTGGGTGAAGCGCGTCGTGAACTCGGGCGCCGCTGCCTACAACGCTGATAGTGTCATCCTCAAGGTGAGCGGCGATACGGCGGCATAGGCATGACCTGTGATCCGGAGTTTCCCATACGCTTCAAGTCTCCGGGCGCTGATCGGGTCTATCGCCTGAACCTTGCCAAGTATCTTGGCGTCGATACGATTGTTAGTTTCACGAACCCGTCCCTATCCAGCGATCTGACGATCGTATCCAGCTCCCATACCGACACGACGATCAGTCTCAAGATCAGCGGCGGTACGCTCGAAGTGGATTATGTCGTCACGACCCGCTTCACCACGGCGGCGGGCGTCACCGATGACCGGAGCTTCTTACTTAAGGTGAGACAGACATGACAACGATTGCTTATCGCAACGGTGTCATGGCCTCCGACAGCAAGTCCACAAATGATGATGGCGCATTCTGTACGCGGGTGAAGAAGATCTACCGGCTTGAGAGTGGCGCCCTTCTCGGCGCAGCGGGAGACTGCGATGCCCGAGACGTGATCCGTCTCCTTGAGAAAGTCCGGACCGTCAAAACTCTTCCAACTCGACAACAGCTCGCCGACACACATTGTGATTTCTCGGGCGTCCTCGTTCTGCGGAACGGGGAAGTCTTCTACATCGATGTAGGCCCAATGCAGATTGGCGAAGCCTATGAGTGGGCGGGCAGCGTTGTTGAGGTTTCCGAGCGCATCGCTGCGGTCGGCAGCGGTCAGAAGTTCGCGATCGGCGCTATGGCGGCTGGGAAGTCAGCGAGCGAGGCTGTCACTATTGCGTGCCGGTATGACAGCTTCTCCGGGACGCCAGTCCATGAAGTCACATTAAAGCTATGACATGGTTCTTCTTCGTATTCTTTTCGATGCTCGTCCTTGATGTTGTGTGGGCTCAGTACACCGCCGCCGTCGCAGCCAATAGGGCTGTGCTCGCGTCCTTCATGTCCGTTGGGACCGTCATCGGAGGTGCCATCCTCACCTTCTCCTACATCGGTCATGGACTTTTGATGGTCGTGGCGAGCTGCCTTGGTGCCCTATGTGGCACATACCTAAGTCTTCGATACCGTCAAATATTGGGGTTGGTTCGATGGATGTAAGAACTGAAATCATCAAACCCTCCCTGATCGCAATCGGTCTCTGGTCACAACCTGCCGAAGATCTCCTATGGGGAACCGGCTTGCAAGAGAGTGGGTACAAATATACTCGTCAGATCGGTGGTGGTCCAGCTCTTGGCTACTGGCAAATGGAACCTTTCACGAACGACGACATCTGGAAGACCTACTTGAGGTTTCGTGTGACACTTGCTGATAAGGTAATGGCACTGGGCCACCTCTCGGCCGAACTCGAAACCAACCATCAGTACGCCTGCGCCATGGCCCGGATCAAGTACCTGCGCTCACCCACGGAACTCCCGAAGCTGGGAGATGTCCGTGGATACGCGCTGGCGTGGAAGAGAATCTATAACAGCGCCGGCGGGGCTGGGACCGTCGAGGAGTTTATCGCGAACTACCAGCGTGGGGTTTCAATGGAAGCCATCGCAGCTCAGTAGGACCGCTCGCGAAGCGATCCCAGACGAACCAAGCGTAAGCCGTCGTGCCGCTACCCGCAACCTTGGCACCCTTGGGATAGAAGGTCACACGCTCGCTGAAGACCCACACACGGGCCGGCGGCTTTTCCTTAAAGATAGATCGTTGCCTACCGCTGCCTTCTAGGAACGCGAGACGTAGCAGAAGTGCGACCTTGATCCCTGCACAATCCAGCGCATGATGCAGGAAACCCTCGGCACTATTGTAGGGAGGGTTCGTTATGATGTTGCAGGCATTTCGATTGGTCGTCAGAAAATCAACACCAGTCTCACCGTAGCCGTGATCGTACAGGTCTGTTGCTGTCACGGGAAGACCCGTCGCCGACAGAACTTCCGCCATTGCTCCGTCGCCACATGCAGGTTCCCAGATATCTCCCGAGAACTGTTCACTCATAAGGAGTGCCCGTGTCGCCCAAGGTGGCGTGGGAAAGAAGTCGGGTCCATCTAGGTCCACACGTCGCTTTGGGGTGGGACACGGGGCACCGTTCAAATTAAAGGAGGCGTCCATTTCAAACTCCACACGTTCCGCCGCCACGAAGTTCACAAACATCGGTCCACTCTTCCGTGAATTGCTGGCCTACTTTGTCCTTGGCCTCCCAGTACGGAACTGACGTGAGCGGTTGTCCGCCACGGGCACCATCCGGATAGACCGTCAATCCACGAAGACCCGACGCATACTTCGCGACAAGCTTGCCAAAACCTTTCACATGACTTTCGTTGTTCAGTTCAGTTCCCCACGCCGGAATATTGAGCGTGGAACTGATGCTCATATCGACGTACTTTTGCACTTCGTATTGGAACTTTATGCGGCGCTCAGGATCGGCAGCGAGATCAAGAGCGCTCTCGATCTTGTCGGGATCAACGTCGTAGTAATCAATCATGACCTGAGCGGCACCGTCCACCACGTACTCATATGCCCACGTCGAACCGTTCTGTAGATAGCGACGCTTGTAAGCAACTGAGAACAGCGGCTCGATCCCCGTCGTTGTTCCCGCCAGGATGCCAATGGTCCCGGTCGGAGCAATGGCCCGATAGGCACAAGGACGAGCAAGCCCGAGACGGTCCGCAAGATCATCCGCGGCGTCTTCGCTAACATCCCTATACTCACCCAACCACTCATGCAGCTCAGGAACGGCTTCATAGCGAAAGCCACGCTTGATCAGCCACTCATGGACACCCATAAGCCCAAGGCCGAGGCGCCGGTTCTTCTCACGCACTACCTTGATCGCCTCGTATGGCAGATCAGCGACGAGCGTCCCGCAATACAAAAAGCGAGACGCAAGCCACACAACGCTCCGCAGTTCGTCAAGGTTATTGATGTTGGCGAGATTGACAGACCCGAGATTGCACACGTCGTTGTCGGTGTCAGTCGTGACTTCCGTGCAGGCATTGCGGCCTGTCTCGAATTCTTTCTCGAAGAAGTTGAAACTCCACCCCGGCTCTCCAGTCATAAGCGCTTGCTTCACGGCCTCATTGAACACTTCGCCGGTGTCGCCCGTACGCTCAGACTTCATGAGCCAGTCGGTGTTGTAGTTGAGACTTATGTTCGTCATATCGAGGGGTGCCGCGAAATTAAAATCCCGCTGCTTGATATCCCACAGCGACAGGTCGGTACCGGGGATCATCATCTTGTGCCAGTCTTTGGCATGGATGAAGTCCATGGCATCGCCGTGATCAACCATAAGGGACGCATACATCGCCGAGCGGCGATGACCACCCTGCATCACCTGACGCCCTTGCTCATTGGTCATGTGTGCCTTCGGTATAGGTCCGCTCGCAACCCCTCCCGTACGCCCCAGACGTGTTCCCCTTGCACGATAGACAGAGTAGTCGTTGCCGGTGCCGCCACCTGTCATCAGACAGCTCTCATGTTTCCAGGACGTGGCTGCCCAGTCTTCGCGGCTGTCTTCTTGGGATATCAGGAGGTAGCAGTTATTGAAATATTTCAGCTTGCGGCCGGCGTAGTAGAGGTATCGGCCACCTGGAATGAACTTCATATCAGTGATGAACTGTTTCAGAAGCCCCTTCTCGTTACTCGAAAGCACCTTACGACAGACATCCTCGACCAGGACATCAGCCAGTTCCGGCCACGTCTCGCACCCCTCATGGGCATATTTGTTTTGGAAAATACGCTCCCCGAACGGGGTACGGAAGTGACCCGTCATTTTCTTCTCCACAACTCAGTTTATTTTGAGGGGTTAATAATAAAGATCAGGGTCAGGTAAGCCAGAAGATCCGGCTCACCTTCCCGATGACTAATGAATGAGTATGATGACTAGTAAAATCGTCATCGCGAACGCAAGTGCAGGCCAGAGGTAGTTACTCATTCCGCAGCGTCCCGATTGATTGCGGCCTCTTCAGTGAACTTCTCGGGATAACGTTTCCGGAGCTTGGCAATATTAGATGCGCGTATCTGTTCTGGATCAAACTCAAATTCATGGCATAAGATCGCTTCATACCATTCGAGATCGCCCAGCTCCTCGAACAAGTTCTCTTCATCTATGGGACTGTCACAGAACAGGTGAGCGTGAAGAGCCTCCATCAGCTCGCCGGCTTCGGTGGCGATACCGATCACACCGTGGATCCACCGTTCTGTGTGACGGTCAACATTGAGTGGCGGACATCCGTTGAAGAGTGATGCATTCTTCCCATAGAAGATGGCCTTCTTCAGTTGGTCGAGATCCTCAGCCGCCATGATGAAGTTCGCAATGATCTTTTCCGCAACCCAAATACCGACTGGGTAGAAGGAATCACTTTCGGTTCGTATGGCTTCGTTGATATAAAACATTCAATCCTCTTTCTCGATATATGCCGGCAGAGCGTCAGGATATTTTTCAATGATCTCCGCAGCTTTAATGTTGTAGGAACTGATCCAATTGAGTGGGGATACAGGTGGACGATCATCGGTCCAATTTTCCTGGATCATGGAATCACGAAGGACAGTCAGAGTGGAAAGAGCCTTAGTGATATGGCTCAGCCCGCTGTCAGGATCGATGTCCTCACCTTCCCACCAAGCCATGAGATGCCTCATGGCCGCGTCGTAGTAGACGGAAGCTCGTACGCCGGCTACCCTGTAATTGTGTCTGCCGTATTTACGGGCACCTTCCAGCATAGCTAGACCGATCTCAGCCATGACAGGAGCCGACAGTGTAGAAAGCGGAACTTTCTTGACCCCTACGGCGTCCTTGGGATTGGTCTGCTTGGTGCTCACTTCTTCTCCAGCTCGGAGATCACGAGCGTCCGTCCTACGCCAATAGGCTGCTTCGTGGATTGACCAGGGACAAGAACGATGTCATAGACAACCGTTCCAGTGCTGTCCAAACCCTTGACCTGGACATCCATGGCCTCGGTTGCCGCTACGGAGATCGTTACGTTTGTGGTCATTGCTTACACCTCCTCCGGGGGCCAATCCGATGCCGGATCCACCGGACACGGATATTCGAAATCGATCAGCTTCTCGAACGCATACAGAAAATTACGCTCCGCCACTCGGGGCTCCGTCCCAACTATGATCACGGGATAGGGCTTGTAGAGAGCGTCAATGGGAGCCCAAGCTTCTTCGTTCAGACGCCAGTTGGGCTGGAGCACATTCCGCTCAGTGACCAAGGCGCGGTTGTCAGCTTCCTTGATGAGAGGATCAGAGAAGCGCTCAACGTCCAGCCCGTAGCGAGCCGCGATGGCTTCCAGAAGGCACTCTTCAAGTTCGAGGTAGCCGTCCAGAAGAAGCTTCGCGGGTCGTACGATGTCGGCGATGTATGCTTCCGCCGCGTCGTGAAGCAGTCCGTATGCCTGCAACTCATCGGGCAAGTGCATCGCCACCAACATGGAATGCTCGGCGACGCTGTAGAACTTAGTAATGTGCCCATTAAATCGACACATGCACGACAGGCCGCGGGCGATATCAAGGCAATCAATCATGGACGGGAGCGGGTTAGAGAAATCTATATTGCGTCCCGTGTAGGTACTTATCGTGTGTTTCAGATTCATTGATCGTTCTCCATAAGAGCACGCCACGAGATGGGGAATGCGGCACTCAGAGACGTGGAAATGTCATTGGCATAAGGTCGGATGTAGGACTGGGCATGATCATCAGCCCTGAGCTTCACCATTCGCGCATAGGCCATGATGCTCCCGGTCTCGATCCACTCGGTCATCATCGCTACCGGAAGAACCATCCGGGCGTCTTCGGCCGCAACTCCAGCCTCCAGCATGCCCAGGTAAAGGCGCCGGGAGGAGTCGTTGTGAGCCTTCACGAGATTGACCAGGGACTTACCCTCAAACCCTTTGGTGACAAGTTCGGACGTGCTTCCCTGCTTGATCTTCTCAGCGGCCTTGCGGAAACCCTTTTCGACTTCGAAGAACTCAGGCTCGTCCTTGACGTAGCGGCGGGAGACTTCGTTCCATCCGCAATCCTTTTCGAGGCCGATCCGGCTCTTGTACCATTGCCGAGCCAGGAACAGCGGCATCTTGATTCGGAACTGTGCGATGCAGTGTGTGAAGGGAGAAAAATGCCGTTCGCGCGCACAGTAATTGATCAACTGTGCATCCGCGTCCTTGACCCGCTGGTAGACCCATCCACCTCCAGATTGCCATGGCAATCTGGAGGTGGAGTTTGGATCCTTACAGCGAGCCCCGGTAGCAGTGATTTCACTGCTGAAGGGTCCGACAACATCGAACTCGGACCATTTATGGAGCGACACTCGCGCGGCATTCGCGATTGTCAGATCGGTTCCTAACCGATCAGTAAGTTCGACGTTGCTCATTCGCCGAACTCCCTACTGAAGTAGGGAAGTCGCCCTTGCTCTGGGTGTATGCGAGGGATGGAATAAAGAATGATCCACTGCCCATCGCGCCCCTGGCACATTTCAGATAGGCCAAGGTCGTAATCTTGACGGGCTTTCTCGATCTCATAATGAGCGAAAAGCGGCCAGTCGTCGCCGGCTCGGACCCGTGTCACTACGAACTTTTGGAGTTCTGGACGCCCCCAACCTCCGTACAGTTCGGCAAACTCAGGTGGCACAAAATCAGTGCATGCCAGCTCTCGAATGATCCTCACAGGAATACCGTAGAGACGACTGACCCGCTGGACATCAGCGTTGGGCAGTTGTAGATCCTCAAGGATCATCTGTTTGGTTGTGTCGGAAAGAAACATAAAAAATACCTCGTCAAGATGACGAGGTATATGTAGGTGTGAAGAGAAACTAAAGCGAGTAAGAACAGATTAGGTAACAGTCAACTATCAATGATGCTCCAACTCCCGCACCCGCTCCACGAGGCTGGCGATGTCGGCACAGATGGCGGGGACGGACGTGCGCGCCCATGCCGTGAAGGCAACAAAATCGGCCCATTCCACGCCCGGCGCACCTTTATCCGCGAGCGCCTTCGCCTGTTCCGCGCGGGCCAGGATGGCGGGGAGGTCGAGGGGATTGGTCATGCTACATCTCCTAACTCGATATAATGATCAGCCTCGGGCCGCTTGTGCGTCACAAGGATTACCTGAGCTACGCGGCTCGTCAGGTTCCGTAGACACTCCGCTGTGAAGCCTGCACGCTCGTCGTCCATCGCCGCGTCCAGCTCGTCCCCCATGAAGACGGGAAACACTCGGTTAGTTAGAACCTGCCCTAAGCCGATCCGGACCGCGAGATTGGCAACAGACTTCTCCGATCCCGACAGCTCGTCAAGATCCTGACCGTCAACGGTGATGTTGAAGTCCTCGTCCACGACGATCGTCGTGAAACGACCGTTGGTCATCTGGCTCAGGAGGATACTGGCTACCCGGCTGAGGCTTGGCACGAGATGAGATTTCACGAGCGCTTTCAACGTCATGAGGGCTTTTTTCGCGTTTCCGTACTGGACAGCCAAAAAATCCACCTCAAGAGCCTTCGCTACGTTGCGGTCGTAGACATCTTTGGCACTCGCATGTGCCGCCGCCACCTGCTCATACAGGAGGCTCTCCTGCGCTACCTGCCGTAGGTCACTAAGTGATTGATCTACATCACTAATCTCGTCCAGGCGTGCGGTCAGAACGCGCTTCTTCTCGACCCACGCATCCCAAAGTCCGTGTTCATAGGACGCTCGCCTGAAGGCTTCCTCATAGGTCCGACGTAGCTTTAAGTCTGCGAGTCGGTCCTCACCTACGACGATCGCACCCAGGCGTTCCGACAAGGCTGCCTTATGAGCGACCTTCGCCAGCGCCTGTCGCTGCCACGCAATCTCCTGAATACCCATCTTCGGTGCTGGGACTTCCGGTACAGGCGACGGCGCGCTGGCCCAGGCGACAATCCTCCCATTCTCCTGGTCCAGGACATCCAAGGAGGTAACGCACTCGCGCGGAGCCGGTCCAGGATGGGCACGGTCGGGTGCCCAGGTATGATGACACTCAGGACACTCAAGCTTGTGATGCTCGAACGCCTCTGAGGCTGCACGCCATTCGTGCCAAGCTTTGCGCGCCTTGATCTCCTCAAGGATGCCTTCAGCGGTCATCACAGGATGAGGAGGCATGGCGTCCAATGCGTGCTTGTATGCGGCCCAAGCCTTGTGGGCTATGACCTGATCCTCAAGCCAGTCGAGTTGGTAGGCTGTGAACTCGGGATCAGGAATGCCGGCGATCTCGCCCTGAAGCCGGGCCAGCTCCCGCACAGATAGCTCTCTCGCTTTCTGGAGTGCTTCCAGTTCCAGAACTGTCTCGGTGACGATCGGGGGCGCGGGCCATTGCGGCTCCTCAAACTTGTGCTGGAGCTGGCCTAGGATGTTGTCCCGCTCAGATTTTAGAAGCTGTAGCCTATCGACTTCAGCCTTCACTAGAGAGTATGGCCTATAGTCTTCCGGCTGAACTGGCTCAATCGGGACAACGAGCATTTCCTTTATTGTATCGGCGTCACGCCGATGGCCCGCTGCCGTGTCGCTGACGTACTTCAACAGGTCATCGATCACGTTCAGGCCTATGACGCGATCGACCATCGCCTTGCGCTCGCTCGGCTTCATGGCACCCAGCGCCTCGATCTGTCCCTGGTTGACGGCGTGGCTGGCGTCGAAGACTTCCAAACCGTACCCGAACAGTTCCGCGACCTTCACGTTGACCGGAGTGGTTCCGACCGCGATGGTATCGAGCCCGCGTTCCAGAACGGCTTTAGTCAAGGTCCTGGCTACCCCGTAGTCCGAACCTCTGAGCGTGAAGCCCAGGCGAACACTCAGGGCTTTGTATTTGCTGGTGGTGGTCCGGAGAGCTTTCGATCCATGAAGTGCGAATCGGATCATCTCCAGGAGCAAACTTTTACCGGCCCCATTGGGGCCGGTAATCGTCGTGAGGCCCGTCGTCAGATCATATCTACCGGAACGGGTCTGGCCGGTAGATGGGAATGTTACAGAAAACTCAAGTTCCTTTAGCACGCCTACCTCTCTTAATTTTTGGGGTTCGGGCAGCTTGGTCCTTCCGCTGCTGAAAGATCGCCTCCACGCTGGGATAGGTCCTCTGAAGATCTGCGGCTAAGGCCTGGAACTTGCTTTCAGCAGCCGCAGCCTCAGTGAAATTCTCAGCGTCCACGTTGACCGTTATGATAGCGCGCATCTTGATCATCTCTGGTCCTCCAGGAAAGGAGAACCAGAGATAGATACTGGTTGTTAATTCGTCAAGTGCGAAGTTCCTTAAACTTCGCCCTCACCTCGTCCGTGATCCCAGGGTCTACGTCACTGAAGGCTTGATCGAACAGGACGTTCATGTCGAAACCGTCCAGGTCCACGTCAAGGTTCTGCTCCTCCTCGACCCCGATCCGCTTCGCCGTCAGTTGCAGACAGTCAATGTCTGTTGGAAGCACCTCACCCGGCTGAAGCAGGATGCGGACACACTTACCATGAAGGTCCGTACGCTGAGCCAACTCCTCAGTGGTGAGGGTCACGTACATGGGGTCAACGGCATCCTCGGGTTCCTCACCATGAGCGAGCGGCTGCATCGAGCCCCAGACAAGAACACGGGTGTCCCCAGCAGCGAACTCCCGCGGTTTGTGGTCGTGACCCGTGATCACAAGCTTCGTCTCGACGCTCAGCGTGGCTAGCGGAATGACATTGTGTTCGTCGCCACCGTAGCTCTGAAGATCCCAATGCCCAAAGACGACCGGGAACAACCCAGCCATCGCCGTGAGTTCCTGGGCCATCTCCTCAGCCGTCTTGATCGGATGCCATGGAATCAAACCAATCCGGTCGCGGCCAACAATCGGCTTATCCACCACGAAATGGACGTTATCCAGCCCAATGCACAGCTCCACCAGGATATCGAACGATGACACCTTCTCCATATCCCGTTGGGCGTCGTGGTTTCCGCGCATGAAGTAGTAATCTACGGAGGGGTTCGTCCTAGACGCCGTTCTTATCGAACGATATGTATCGTCCAGAACCTCATTTGTTACAAGGTATCGATCGAAGATGTCACCAAGCTGGACAACACAATCGGTCCCTGGCTTCAACTGGACCAACTCGTCATAGAACTGGATCTTGAGTGAATGCTCGCGCTCACCTCGTCGATCGAGGGGGACGCCGTTGACGAAACGACGCCCGAGATGGGCGTCCCCGATGATTTTGATATTGTCAATGTACCCTGACCGCATTGGGATCCTCCGACATTCTTGAGATAAAGGTCCTGTTCAGGAAATGTTTCTGTCCACTGAGGCTGTCCTGGATATAAAAGAAATCACTCTCTGACGACATTATCGCCACGAACAGTTCCCCGATATCCTGGAGAGCCGGTCGCATCACGCACAGCGGATCCTCTTCGTTCACCAGCTTGATGTAGAGTGGCTGGAATTCATTCGCTGACGGCATCTTGAATACTCCCGAATCGGGTTTGATTAGCGAGAAGCCACTTGATCTGGAAGAGGACATCGAAGATGGCGTTGTGGGCATCACCGTCGAACTCGATGTCTCTTTCAGAGATTGGGCTCTCAGGGAAAGCCAACCCTTGAAGGTACGAGCGGCAGTCCATAGCCTCGCGATAGCTGAACGGGACATGCAGACCGAAATCCTTGCAATAGGAGCTGATGAATGGGTAATCGAAGCTCAGGGGCTTCGACCAGAAGCGCGGGTTGTCGTAGCCGGCCCATGACACGAACTCGTTCATGACCGTCCCCGGGTCGCGCATCCGCTCAAAGATCCCCGCCAGCACAGCCTGCTTCTGACGCATCCACCAGGACCGGGTATCGTCTGACCAGAAGCGTGTGGGGGGGATGGACAGGCACTCATTGAAAAAATTATGATCCACTTCACCCGTCAAGAGATCGAACTTGACGGCGGCAATCTGAATGATCGCCGTCCGGTCGGGGCTCGTGCCCGTGGTCTCGATATCAACGCAGATGTCGCGCAAATCGAAATCCTCCGAGTTCTATCCATTTGATCGAAGACCGAGACGACCCTAGAATGACTTGAGCCGGGACCTTGTACCAAGTGGATGTCTTGGTACGCAGGATGAAGAATACATACTGTCCGCCCGCAGCGATTATCATACGAGCGTGAGCGAGCTGGGTCGTACGGATGTTCCCAAACGGAAAGCTTGTATCGTTGCAACTTTCCTTGACTTCGGCCAGAAACATCTCACCATCTAGGCACACGATGTAATCAGCGGGCTGAGGCTTCGTTTTCACGCGGGCCTTGTTTAACCCACTGACTTCCTTGGTGTCAGTGATCTTATGGAAGTATGCTCGCTTCCCGAAGATTGCAAGCAGCTCTTCAAATTTCTTCTCACTCATGACCTATATATGAATGCGTCACTCTCCAGGAACAAGGACAGTCTGGTTATAAGCCAGCAGCGAACAAGTAATCCAATACATCCTCACGTTCATTATCCGTCAATGATTTGCCCCACCGATCCTTGGGCAACCACTCGACAGCCGGCGCCTCGTCCAACTCGATCTGGCCGATCGGGGCACGGTCCGAGAATGGCTCGAACGTCAGCCCGATCGACGCCGTGGAATGGAGCGGAAGCGTCTTGATGATGTCCGGGTGATTGCACATTTCGGCATTCACCACCTTGGCGAACTCGATCGCTTCCTTGCGATGCACGGAGTACAACAGCTCGTCATGGATCGGTAGCATGAAGCGAGCCTTCCAACCCTCCTTACGGATGCGATCGTTGATCCGGAGAATTGACCGCTTGGCGAGCGTGGCGCAGGAGCCTTGAATGAGGCTGTTGACGATCTGGTTGTTGGAGCGCGTCCGGATGGCACGCATCACCTCCCGCGCCATGTTCTGAATGCCGTCGTCCTGATAGAGTGCGAACTTCAGCGCCATCATCTCAAGCCACTTCTGCGTTGCCTCGAACTTCACTCGACGATGCCCGTCTGGCAATGTGATGTAGCCGTCGATCTGTCCCTGTTTGATCGTCTCAAGACGCCACGCCTCGGCGACTGCGAAGCGCTGGCGATAGCGATCGGTCGCTTCCCACATTTTGTCGGAAGACCAACCCATGCGGTCGCCGATCGTGGACAAAGCTCCTGAGTACCAGTAGTTGAAGTTGGATACCTTGCCGACTTCGGTCCGCCAATATTTGACGGCGAGCGCACCGTCAGGCATCCGCTCCCCCTTGAGGTTCGTGATCAAACGATGATGGACGGCCTCAACCTCATCGGCTGTCTTGTACTTCAAGGATTTGAAAACCTCTTCCGTCAACCCCTCGACATCTACTGCAAGGACTGCCGCAGCAGCCCCGGAATGAAGATCTTCGTAAGGGATCTGACCGAACGCTTTAGCGAACTCAGGATCCCCCGAAAAGTCGCCGATCTCAACCAGCTCCACACTCGACCAATCCCGCGACAGGATGACGTGCTCGGGCTCGTCAGGAAGATAGAAGCCTCGGACGTACGTGCTCTCGCCACGTTTCGCGAGCTGTTGACCGTTCGGACTGGAGCACGCCATGCGGCGGCTCGCCAGCCTACTAGAGAGCACGGGGTACATGTGACTTGTCTCGGGATCGGTAAGCTGCATGTACGGTGTAAGGTACAGCTTCATGCGCTGTTCTATACCGGCGAGCGCGGCCAGACCCTTCAGGACATCAATGGCAGTCCCCGTCACTCGCTCCTGGATCCTGCCACGAGCCTCAGCGTCAGATTGAACTTTACCCTTTTCGATGACCAGTTTTGCACCGATCAAGTCATAGATCAGGACACGGACGGCTTGCCAGTAGGTGAGGTTGACTCCAGACGACTTGGCACCGGCCCATGATTCTGAGACCGGACCGGCAACCTGCGTCACCACCTCAAAGTCATCGGCGCTGTCTGGAGACTGTGCCCACATGCAAATACGGTTTCGATAGTTGTTGGGTTTGGCTGCGTACCATTTCTCGTGCTTGGCAAGCGCCGCGTTGGGCTCAGGGGCGAACGGAAGCAGGCTGCTGACAACGACCTTCAACTCGCGGAGCGCTTTGGCGTACTCAGCCCGTTCCAGTGTGCGGCGTTCATCGATTGCCGACAGGTTCACCTTCATGCCGTGACGCCACACGTCCGAATAGACCTGCGTCATCGGAAGTTCCTGAGTGAAGAAAGTCTCCACGACAGCGGGATTGGTTTCCATCATGAACTGAAGCAGGCGATGGTACAGCTTCATGCACCAGATCGCGTCGTCAGCCCCGTACGCCGCCACCTCCTCACCCGTGAGCTGTCCCATGTGAGCGTGGTTGCCCAGCACCTCCTCGAACGTCGCCATCTGGTAGTTGAACCATGTCTTGACAGCCTGCTTGAGGCCGTAGCCGTACGCGAGGCTGGAGACGAAACCGTTATAGGAATGGTCAGCAAAAGATTCCTTGGCGATGATCTGCGATAGCAACTCACTCTGCTCGGGCGTAGGATGCTTCGAATCATAGATACGAAACACCTTCTGAGCGGGACCGATCAGTTTCTTAATGCCCCCGAGCCCGGCGCCGGCGAAGGCAGAAACTTCGAATTCATCGGGACCGTATGCTGACACGGCCATCTGCAACGTACAGATCCATTTGGGAATGTCGAAATCGAGCGCCGCCTTCATCATCGTCAGTTCAAAGCTGGCGTTATGAATCACAAAATGTCCTGTGATGGCGTCGAGGAGCGTGCGAGCCTTGGCCCACGGCACTCGGTTGCCGACATCGGCATGAGCCAAGTTCACGTAGTATCCAGTCTCGCCACCATCTGGATACAGCGAGAATCCGGTGACAACGGTTCGTCGTGCATCGAACACGAGCTTCTTACCTGGAGATTTCTTCCGTGAAATTGGATCCACCTTCATGAGGAGATTCAATCCCTCATGGCGCGCATCATCCTGACCCTCAATGTCAAACCCGACGAGAGGAACGTTGGAGACTTCAGCGATGATCCTTGGTGCGAGATCATCGAAATTGCGTGCATCTATAAGCATCGGAGCGCCTCATCAACACGCCGTGCAGCTTCATCATGGGTGAGATAGGGGTCATCCAGCATCAGCTCGCCGATGCACCATGACCGCTTCTGGGCGCGGTACATTTCCCCACGCGCTTCAGGAGACATGGCGGCGACAACTGCGATGGAACGTTTGATTAACTCATCCAGGTCTGGACGTTCCTTAAACTTCATCGTCCGAACGCAGCTAGAGCACCCGCCAGGATACGGCGAGCGTCCAGTTCTGTTGACACAGGATCCCCGATCAGGAACTCCATGTTCCCGGAACGGATGACAACCTGAAACTTATTGTGTTGCTTGCGGATCATAGCAAAAACTCCCTAAGTATTACGTCCACCTTCGCGGGATCCGATCTGCCCACGATCATGTTCTCCGTCACGGTTCCCCATGGGACCTGATAGAGACCGATGATGTTCCACATGGCATGCAGCTCGGCCTCATTCTCCAGCATCCACACCGCGCATCGGCCCGGGATGTTGAACTGTTCCATCAGGTTCCCGGCAGCTCCATTCAGCCTCAACTTGTGCTCGAAGAGCGCCCGGAACTCGTCCTTATTGCAGCGTTCCCACGCCTGCTTTCCAAATCCCTTTACGCCTGAGATGCTATCGCTGGGATCCCCAACAAGCGTTTTCCACAGGCGAATCTCGCTGGCGTGGATGCCGATCGGCTCTCGGTCGATCTTGACATTCCCCAGCGTCTCAAGCTGAAGAAGGTCCTTGTCATTGGACAGGACACGAATGTCGTCTTCAGTGGCGTACTTGGTCACGATCGAAGCGATCACGTCGTCCGCCTCGTACTCGGGGACACGGATCTGAATGGCTTTCGTATGAAGAAGCGCGGTCTGAAACACTTCGCGCGTCTTATAGATGTTCTCAGCTACAGGCCCCCGGCGCGTCTTATAGGCTGGGTATATCTCACGGCGACGCTTCAGTCCCCCATAGCCATCCCAGCACCAGATTGGTGGAAGTACGGCATTCTCTACATCGAGTATCAGGTTCCGTAGAACCAACCCGGAGGGGTCGGCTTCGATACGGCGCCGGTAGAAATTATCCCCGTCAACGACTGTGAGCATTACGGATCCCCGTATGGAAGGAGGCGCGGCGTACCGCGCCCTTCTTCAATTACGCCACTGCTTCGGCGACTTCGCCTACCAGCGTGAACGTGAGAACACCCCAAGTGTTTGAAGCATTCTTACGCGCTTTGAAACCAATCTCGACAGTGATCTGACCATTATCGGCATTGATACCCGACTTCGCAGCCGACCGAAGAAGCTGTTCGAACTCACGCCACTCGGTCGTGGACAGAGACTTGCCGATACGCATACCCGTCTCGGCCACAACCGTTCCCTTGATATCCCGGACATCCTGAAGCAGGACCACAGGGACATCCGCGGAACGGTACTCGCCCTTGAATTTGGGGCCATCAACCTGACTCGCAGTACGGAGAACATCGCCCCAAGGCTTACCAGAAAGGGATGAGGCCCGATTGGTGGTCTTCTCGTAAACGGCCGGGTTGTTGCCGTACTTGACGGCGAAGTAGTAGAACACGTCGTTGAGATCGATCACGGCCTGGAAGGGGTCGGTGATCAGACCGGCTTTGTCGCCGATCTTCATCCCATCCTCGGAGACCTTCATGAAGGCGTCCACCGAGAACGAACCTGCCATCATGTCGCCGGCCTTCAGGACGGTAACGGGAGCACCCACGGGGGGCTTGTAGGCAACCACGTTGGTTTCAGTCTGAGCAGGAGGCGTCGCACTGGCTTGGGCCTTTGCGGCGGCAATAGCTTCGGCAATAGCATCGGGCATGTGTTGCTCTCCATCTTCATGAGGATAGCCCCCAGTTCCTGTATATAGTATTGGAACTGGGGGACGTTTGTAGGCTCACAATGAGCAAGGTAAATCTAGTGACGAAGTGTCACGTATTCAAAGCAGAAGTAGTTAGTTACCGGCGAGCTAGACCGAACATCTCACGCTTCGGGTCTACCAGATTGGCGTCTTGTGCCTTCCGGTCTATTATCTGGAACACTCGCTGATCGACCGATCTCTCATACTGGGGTACATAGATCCGCAACGGCTTGTCTCGTTTCCCCCGGATAGCCCGACGATAACCTTGACTGAAATTACCGTCCTGGTAGTCGAGAGATAGGCAAATCACTCGATCAATGTGTCCCCAGTTAAATCCCACTCCCGCACAGGCTGGTGACGCCACGAGATTTTGAATGGAGCCATCGCGGAAGCCTTCGTCAATTTCGCTTCGGTGTCGGCGAGATGTATTCCCATTGATGACGGCTACGGACCGCCCCATCTCCCTTATCATCTCGGCAATGCGCGCGTGCTCAGCTTGAAATACGCTGAAGATCAAAAGCGGCTCGTTATCTGCGAGATGAACCTTTAGGTATTCGTCCTTCCCGATCACCTCGCCCGCACAGAGCTTAAACAGTTCAGGACATTGCATAATCTGACGCGCTCGGATCACGGCTACTCCAGGCAATGTCCCGTCGAGGAATGTGTCCTCCAACTCCAGGAGAGCCTTGTCATGAAACTCGTCGTAGAGTTCCCGTTGTTTTGGTGACATCACAATGGTCTCGGTGATGACGAGCTTCGCTTCCGGGCCATACTCCTCCGTGAAGGACCGTGAACGTCCGTGACGCCCCAGGATCTCTTTGATCTTGGCGTGGTTGTCCCAACCTATAATCGTGCCCCCAAAATCTTTGATGGCATGCTCCGCCATGAATTGGTCATAGCCGGCGTAGTAGCGAGGCTCCATCACATGGATTGTGGGGTAGGCTGAACTGAGACGACCATTAATCAACGTCCCAGTCATCGGCACGAAGCGTTCGATATGATTCATCGCCTGGATGAAACTCTGGGTCCTTTGTGCCTTGATGTCACTCCACCCCATATGAATTTCGTCTACGCTCAAGGCATTGATCTCTGGGTTGAAATGTAGAATCCAAGGCCAATTGGCTGAGAAGAAATCAAAACCCATAAGGATCACCTTCGCGTCGTAATGACACGAATCAGCGAACAGGTTTCGGTCGAGGATCGTCCGACCAACATCGGTTAAGGAGACAGGTCCATCCTTTTCAGACTTCTCGAAGATGCCTTGCTCCATCAAACTGTGGACGAACGGAGCACCCACCTTGCGTTTGTCAAGGAAGAAATTACCCTCCTTAAACGTAAGAATACCCGTCATTAACTTAAGGGCCTTAACTTGCTTAGGTGGGGTTTCAAGGATCAGGACATCCTTGGGTTCGAAGCGAGTAAAACGTAGCAACTCATCATAGTTCTTTTTTAGAAGCGATTTGGGCATAGCCCAAACTGTCTTCGTTTGGGTTTCTGTCCACAAATAATATGTATACACGCAGACTGGAATTGTTTTTCCGACTGCTGGATCACTCCATAGCCCGAATCGCTTATTAGCGATCAAAGCGGCGAGATCATCGATCTGAGCCGGCCTGAGACTGACGCCTTCATCCATGGGAAATTTTCTCCAATCTGTCCAAGGAATGGGAAATGAGGGCGATCTGTTCTTGACTAAGAGGGAGAAACGCAACTTCCCCCACAAAGAACCCACCCCGAAGCTTTGCAACTATCGTGCTCTGGAGCGTCATCAACTCAAGCGGATCGTCGCACTGGAGAGCCCACTCTATTATATCGCTGAAATATTCTGACACGGGATCTCCAGTGCAACCGTCCGATCAATCCATTACTTGACAGGAACGTAACAGTTGACGCCCAAGGTCAAGCCCGCCAAAGCCGGATAGGAAACCTTGACGTTCCCGTTGGTGCTCGCAACCGATCGGCTTTTGCCGCTGGCACTCAAATCTCCTACACCCTGAGCAAGGTCGATCGTCACGATGAGCTTCTGACCGTCGATCTTAATGTCAATGTTTTCCATCAAATTTCTCCTCGCATGAATCTACGGACAACCGTGGCTCCAAAAGCTTCCCACGGCAGAAGCAGTAAGTCCTTGAGATCCAATTTAGAGATCTCGGTTGTGATGCGCTGTGCCTGCTTCGGCACAACTACCTCCGGACCGCCTGTAACGATAAACGACCGAGGGCAAAACGCGGCTGCCTTCGCAAGTTCAGCAAGCAGCTCAGTGTGCTTTGGCTGCACACCTGTCAGGACAAGAGGCTGGACATTCGTGCGCTTCAGCTCGTCAAAGATGACGACCTGTTTCGCTGTCCAAATCGGACTGACAACTCCGTAAACTGGAGACGACATCCGACTCAAGAGGGCTAGATACAGGCCCAACTCGTCGGCTGCATCATCGATATACCAGAGGCCTGTTGAGTCGGAGTCTTTAGGGATGGGACACATAGCTCGAACCAACGGGTCCTGAGCCAGTGCTATAAAACGCTCCGCGTGCATAGCGTTAAGATTGGGTGCCGCCAGGGGGACATTGTGGTTGCACTGGCGATTACGGCCCTCAATACGAACTCGGAACGGACTCTTGACAGCAAGACCCAACGCATTACTACCCCCGCGCGGGCCACCCTGTTCAAGAAACGCTATGCCATCACCCGTCCAGTGTATCCCGTAGCAGGGGACATTTATGGTTTCGGCGCTCATTGACCATCTCCGTTTTTCTCGATTTTAGCATGAGCGCCGGACGCCTCTAGAACAGTTTCGTAAAGATGTAATTCCCCTTGATGTTGCTGTTCAATTCCTTACCGACGCTCTCCGCCGCGAGGAGTGCATCAAACCGCACCTTGGGAACATCCGCGTATGAGTACGCGCTCCCATTGAGGAAGAGTACATATAAGACTCCTCCCACAGGCTTATAACCAACAGCACTTATGTTGGAAGAATCCACGGGAAACATACGATTCATTCCGTGCTCAAGGGCCAGTCGCGTGTAGGGGTCCATCTGTTTTTCCTTTCACAAGGCGATCGAGAGCTTTCTTGACCGGCGCGCACGTCTCGATCATACGAAGCGCTGTCAACTGATTTACTCGAATGTGATGTCTTCGTTCTGGTTCCGTTGACCGATGGTACTCAGATGCCCATCGGAAATACGGTTTGGCGACTTGGACAAGTTCACCCATTAAGTCCGCTCGGTGGTTTGAGGAAGTTTTCCAGGTCGAGAGAGAGCACCCTGGCAGCTCGTACCAGCTCATTGAACTTCCAATCGTAAAGGCCTTGGAGAGCGTCATAGAGCCGGGTCTCGGCGAGACCGAGAAGGTTGGCGTACTCAGCTAGAGACAACCCCAGGTGCATGCGATGGGCATGAAGCCTAGCCCCAACGGCGACGAGGACATTGCTCTTGCTGCGACGTTCATAATGAGACCGCTTATGGTCTGGTCCGGGGCGCAACTCGATGCCCTGCTTCTGGACCAAGTCTCGGAGGCGTCGGTTTGAAAGCCCGTACTCCTCCGTCAGATCTAGCAGGGACGAGCCCTCCTGGTATTTTCTGGTAATCTCTGCGTTCCGGGAGATGTATGCTGCACAAACAGGTCTACCCATGTACCATCCCCTACACAAGATGTTGGTGTGTCGGTTCCTCGTGTCCGGAAGACACGCTCCTGTCCGTTTCCGACGTTAGGAATCGGGTCGGAAATGCAGGAAACACACGTTTCTTGTGAGAGTTTTTGGTGCCGAGACGCTTATTCGTAATCAGTAGGTCCGCGGTTCGAATCCGCGCGTCGGCACCAAAAACTCTTCTAAGATCGTGCATTATCCATCCTACAGATATGAGGAATCAGTCGCTCTGCGTCAACGAATGTGCCGATTAGTTTCCGGCAACGAACGCCTTTTGTCCTTGTTCCGTATTTCCTGGGTCAGGGAGGCGTCCGTTAAAGTAGCATATCGCTCGCCTACTGCTAACGATGAGTGCCCCAGGATGCGCTTCACACCATCGCGGGTCCCACCCTGGTTAAGATGATGGGTTGCAAAGGTGTGCCTAATATCGTGGAACCTGAAATTTCTGACGCCCGACCGCCGGCGTACAGCTTGAAACCAGTTAGCCATCGAAGCGAACGGCTGCGGCCTTTTCTTCCGGTCCAGATACCAGAATACGAACTGCGTTTGATCATTCCGTGGTGTGCCAGCAAGCGCCCGCACGGCAACTTCTGACAGAGGGATTAAGCGTCCACGGTCGTTTTTTACAACCACCAAATCCGGGTCAAGCACAATCTGGCGTGATTCCAGGTCCACGAGCGGCCATATAAGTTGGCACAACTCTTGATGGCGTAATCCTGTCTCAACCGCAACCGTAAGGATGTGGCGTTGATAGTCACCCGTTGTCGCAGCCATCAGGGCGCGCCATTCCTCGGGCGTGGCTACGCGGTTGCGCAGCCTGGATTCCTTTAGTGAGCGCATGATGCGCCGGCTTATCGGACAAGGAGGCATCCGTTGTTCCCACCTGGGATCCTCCAGAAGGAAATTCCAGCAGGATGAAAGGAACGCGAGATCGCGACGAATGGTCGCGTCGGTTATGTCGAAACGAACATCTCGTCTAACGACGCCCCTCGTCTTCCGCCACGCAATGAACTCAGCGACGCGCAGCTTGGTGAGCTGCACGAAATGCTCAATCCTGTTTTCGTCACAGAATGATATCCAATGGTCACTCGACACGGGATATTGCCGCAGAGTGCCCGGCCGGAACGTCTTCGATTTCATAAAAAGCGTCATCCCCTCGGCAAGGGGAGAGTGGAGGTCTCGCTTCTGCTCAACCTCCTTAAGGCATCTTTCGAGTTCTTTCCACGCTTCTCTTTCATCCTCTGTCTTCGCTGATCGACGTACGAGGTGTCCGGTTTCATCGTAGAAACGGATCCAGAGGTTGGCTGTGTGTTCTCGGGGGTATACGGTTGGCCTCTGTTGCCTAGACATTTTTCTATTTCCCCCATAGAATAACGCCACCGGGTGCCGATCTTGCCACCCGGTATGGCGTTCCGCTCTGTTAAGCGGATGGTGTGTCGCACTGAAAGGTTAAGAAAATGTGCAACTATTTTGGGGCCAACCAACATCGCCTGGACCAATCCTAAATGGATTACGGTAGGCCCAAAATAGTCACAAAAGTTATCTGACTGCAACTTAAATTTTAGTTTAGAAAACTCTACCCTATATCTTCTCTGCGCCGCGTCCCCGGACGAACGTCGGGAACCGAAGCGACCAAGTATCCGACCCCTCAGCCAGGGTCATCTCCTGGAAACGAACCTCGACAACGCCGTGGAGGCCGAGTGCCCAATCCAATCGCTGGGCGTCCGTGAAGCCAGACCCGACTTCCGTCATAATATGCTTCCCGTCATGTATGCCCTCACAAACTAGTGAGCCCAGCATACCCTTATACTTGCCAGTTCCTTCCCTGAAGGCTGTCACCTGGAGATCAATCGTCTCGAACGGCTTCAGCTTCATCCAGGTCTTATTACGCTTGAAGGTGTACAGGCCGCTCGGTGACTTAAGCATCAAGCCCTCGAACCCGAGGGCAAGCTGCTCCGCATAGTATGCTTCGATCTCGGCCGAGCTGTGGCACGAGAGGGATGGGGTTTCACGAACGAGATCAGAGGAAATCGCCGAAATACAGGGATGGAACAGACGGTAGCGGGCAAAAAGCGTCATCGTGCATTTCTGTCCCTCCCAATCACCGTAGGGCATCCCGTCGAAAACCTGATAATGGATCGGCACGTCGTCATGGACGCCGCGCTTAGCTTTCGCTCGGGTCATAAGCGCTTGAAACCCAGCACTCGACAGGATTTCCCCATCAAGCACCGTGTGGTACAACATCCTATCGGTGAGAACGGCTTCGATCTCGGCGAAGTTATCAAACTGCTTCCCATTCCTGCTGAATAGTTGGACCGTCCCAGTCCCGCGGATGGCGATGCACCGAACCCCGTCATATTTCGGCTCAGCAATGATGGGGTAAGACAGTGTACTAAGCTTGGGCATCTCACTCATAGCGAGCTGGCAAGAGAACACCGAGACTGTCCCAGGCTTCGCCTTGTTGACAGTGCTCTCGCCGAAGCCTGCTTTCAGATCCTTGAGGAGGATGCAATCGAAGGCATCACACTGATCTACAGAAAGTGCCGCTCGAACAGCCCAAACAGCAGCAATGGCATCTCTCCCAGTTAAATCCCTGATTGATAGAGACCTGAGAACCTGAAAAGCTGGGGCCTCATCCGTTAAAAGGAGGCAGTGGATGGGATCACCCGGTGGGAACTTCGCAATCCCAAATGTGATGTACGGGCTCAGCGCCAGCTCGAACAAATGCCCCAGTTCCGGGTGCTGGTCTAGCGCAACGGCGATGATGTTCTGCTTCTGGGACTTAGACGACGTGGCTCGTGTCGCCACGAGCACGTCATTGAACAGCTTTAAGGTACTCATTTTGTTGGCCCCACAAACTCCCAAGTCCCCAGTGGGGGCGAAGGGTGCATTCCCACCACTGGCGTTCCTATGGGCATGGATTCCGCGATCCGATGGATGTCGGTCACGACGATTTCGATAAGATCGAAGATCGCCAGCATTCCGACTTTCTCGTTGTCGCTGATGACGGCCTCTCGGATGACCTTCATAAGTGTAGGGATGTCCTGTTGCATGTTATGCAGCCTTCTTCAAACGAGTGAGAGCCTTCGTCATGTCCGCGTCCGTGAAATCGACCCCAAGTTCACCTACCACCTTGTAGGCGCACACGCGGGCTTTCTCGTTCCCGTGATCAGACGGGACCGATACAACGTCCTTTGGATTGATCTTACAGATCACGACACGCGCACCGCTATAATCGGGGAGATAACCGGCGCCACAGATATGAAGTCCCTCAGAGCACAGTTTCTCGCGGTCGGCGTCGCAACTGCCACGAGCCATTCGGACGGTCTTTCCAACCGCGTTGTTAACATGCGTGCCGTCCGGCGACTGGTGAACTGACGTGTAATCGTCGTTGACACGCTTGAACGCCAGGAAGTCCCCATCCGGGGTGATGGGAAGATTGGCCGCTTCCATGAAAAGATACAACTCGGCTTGGGCACTTTCCGAGGGATTGTGCATAAGCTTGTCGAGGAAGCGAACAAGCGGCTTGAACTTCTCCCCCTCATGCTGCAACCGAATGATCCGATCGGTCACGACGTTGTGAAGGGGCTTCTCACGGAAGAACACTTCGCCATTCTTGAATTGGATCTGGCCGTGGGTAAACTTCCGCATCGCGCGGACGATGTCCACAAGCGCCTCGACACGAAGCCACTTACGATTACGGATCGCGCTTCGGATAGAAGCCCAATGAGGGTGGGAATCGGTGAAATTGTACGTCTTGCGATCGATCGTGATAGCGACGGATCGCTCCGTCATCACATACGGATATGCCATTTTAGCTCCTGTTGAAGTAGTCCACCCATGCAGGGAAGAGTTCCGTCTCATAACTTGAGAACTTTTCGCATAGGGGAAAACGAGTTTTGAAGTCCCTCATCAAGGGATGAAGGTTGATACTCGGATTCACACGTAAGACATCAATCTCCAACGTGGAGATTGCATTCACCATATCGTCAGAAACTGGGTCATTCTCCAATAGCTGGATTGCCTTAGATAGTTCACTTGCTGGTGAGCCGTCTAAGAAGACGACGTTTTCTGTCTTACAGAGACCTAAAAAGTCGATTACTTTGTTATCGAGCCGGATGTCTATGTGGTGGATGAGTGCCCTCTTATTGGCAACCTTCTGGTGTATGTCAGTCGGGAGTGTAATCTTCTGTGCCAGAAGGTCTTTTAATTCAACCCACCCTGGATACTTTTCTGGAATGTGTTTGTTCACAGCAGGGATACCAAAGAGCGGCCCGGAATGGATACCCAGTGTGCTTATGGCGTCTACGATTTTCCTGAGATTATAATGATATTCAGAGTCGCCCCGGATAAGTTTCACATAGACACCACCGAGGTTTAAGTCATGATAGGCGTCAACCCACTGCAAGTTGGTGAAGAGGAGAACACGCTTTATACTGGTCTTATTACGCGGCTTCCGAGGTTCCTGAGACTTCTGGATGGCCGGCAATTCCAGGTCCGAAACCTTCTTGAAGGGAGGATTGCCGAGCTGATCCAGCAAGAGTTGGAGCTGTGCCCGATCTGGTATGCGAACGATCAGGACAGTATCAGGCATCTCAGATATAAACTCATGTTTAAGACGGTCCTGAAGCCGCTTTGGAAGCGTCAGGTCATCCCAATAGATGAGGCTCCCTTCCTCAGCACGGATCGTTGCACGAGAAACCTCATTCAAAGGAAATCGTTTACGCCCTAACTGCTTCTTTTTGAGAAGAACCAAACAGGGGCGAATGGTTTCCACTTCCACGTCAGTCTCCGACACCTTCTTACCGCCCCAGAACATAGACGCCGAAAGAATTCCAATCACCCTTACGGAGAGCTGATGTTTCAGCGCACTCCAGGTCGATCGCGCTTCCCACAACGTGGAGCACGCAGAGAAACGTGCCTCAAAATGTGAAGGAAAATCCTTGGAAATCTCGCCTAGGCGCTGCTTGATGTTGGCGATCGTCCGTGGATCGTACTGAAGCTTCTCGCGCGAAGCCGTCACTTCCAAATCGCCAATATTGAAGTCGATATCGAGTTCGAGGCCAAGAATATCGCGTTCTTCCTCGGTGAGCTGTTCTCCCATCGCATCGTAAGCGATTGGATACGCGACGTGTCCCATGACAGCCCAGGATCGCGACGTGCCGCTGTAGCCATATCCTTCATCCGTACGAAGGTTCCATCCCACGCCACCAATAACATAGGATCGAACTTCCAACTCGGATTTGGAACCCGTGATTATTGGCAGGGGATTAAACCGATTCAAGAGTTCCCGTGCTTTGTTAGCGAAAGCTCCAAAATCTTTTGAACTCACCGGCATGGACACTTCCAAGCCGTTCCCCTCGTCCGTCGAGTCTTCCGACATGCGGGCGATTGACGGGATCCCCTGATCGTTCAAGAACGCGGTGTAGGTCCGGATTGACCCGTGAAACCGGCTCGTGACCGTGAAGCTATCGACATAGCTGAACGGGGACTTGGAACCTAATCCGAGCGCGCCGATGAAATCGTCACTGTCTGTTTTGGAACTCGCGAAATACGTTGTGTAAAGTTCCATGACATCGGCATCGGACAACCCGATCCCAAAATCTCTTACTGAGAACCATGGCTCCAGCGGGTTTGGAAGATGCACCTCGAATGGTGTCGTGGAACAGCCCCCGGCGACGTGAGCGTCATAAGCGTTGCAGCTTAACTCCCGAACTATCGCCAGGGGCTTGTCGGAATAGAGACCATCCGACAAGATCTTGAATGCTTTGCCAGTTGCCTTGATGGAGAAGGAGCCGATCGCTCCCACCCCACCAGTCTCAACTTCGGCCAGAGCAAGGGCCGTCTTCATGTTGATGATCCTTTCGGATTAAGTTAACTCCTACGTCATTGCGCTTCACGGCGAGCAGGTCGCGAGCTGGCCTCGCGGTCCGGTCCGATCGCGCCGGGGGTGGTGCTGTAGCGGCGAGACAGAATCGACGTACGCCCAGGTCCCACCCAATAGCCGGCGATGGGGATGGTATTACCATGCTTGTCCAGCGCGTGGACCAACTCGCCCGTGACCTTGTTCACGACCTTGAGCGTGCGTGTGACGATATAGCGTTTCATGCCGCCATCTCCTCCAACATGGATTGTATTTTGGGACTCATGATGTCCGAAAGGTCGAAGGGACGGTCGAGGGTCAGATCGGTCATCACTTCGTTGAATCGAGGATGATGGATTTGAAACGAGAGATGGGTGTGCTCATCCTCGCATCCCAGACACCCTCCCTTCTCGGTATGACGGTAATCTACATGCCCATACTTGCAGGGCTTGCCGGTGAAGTAGGTGTCTAAACCAAGAAGCTTAGCTTCCTGCCGGCTGATGATTTCCATTTGACTGATCCTTTCGGATGGGGGTTTCGTCTAGGGACAAGAGAGCTTCGTCCAAGACGCCGGCCGCGAATTCCATTCCCTCATTGCGAATGAGGGTCTTGACGGCAAATGAGAACAAGGTCTTCAGGATCTCTACTCTATAGAGTTCGTGATCCTCCTGAAGGGCAGAACAGATCTTGATTGCCCGCAGGTTGGCACCCTCTATTACGAGGGTAAGTTCGCGGACTAGGAGAGTTTTAAATTCCATCCTAATTGCTCCACAACATCCCGAGCTTCCGCCTTCGTGCAAATTTGCACATGGTCAGGGAGTTCGGGGTCATAAAGGAGCATCCACAGCTCCTCGAATGTTTCTGGATTATGTGCTAAAAGCAAATTCTCTATAAATGGAATAAGTTCAGAAGGCTCATCACTGGCGGTAGGAGGTACGAGGGATGCTAGAATGGTGAGGGCTTCAATTCGATTTCCCCGCATCAAAGCTTGCTCGATCTGAAGCAGGGTTTTCTCCAACGGATCGGTGGTTGTGTCTGCAATCGTGTACCAATGGTTCCAATTGACACACCGTGAGTCACAGTCTCGTTTTCGAAGCCTTGTCTTAGGAGGCAGGCGCCCGTTCTTTGATTCCCACAATGTCCGAGACACTGATACAGTCTGTCCCTCCATGGAGGAACGCCTACCCCCCTGCAGAATTAAACAGTGTGGAATGGTGGGGAAGTCCATAAGGCGTAAATCTCCGAGGCCACTAATTCTCTTGGAAATACGAAGAAACCAATTGATTGTTGGGATTGGCACCGTTGGCGTAATGCAGACAGGCGCCTGATCCGTTAAAAAATATTGGGTGTCGTGAAATTCAATAATGCCCCGCTGAACAAGCGAGTTAACAAGCCGAACATGCAGAATTTTATCAGCGCTGAACATGGCTCTATGACTAGGCCCATAGGCGTAGAGGGGATCTCCCGCCCTCAGGCGGGAGATCACACTCATCATGGGACGGGAGAGTTTCATGCAGCGAGGGCTTTCTTCGAGTTAGATGGATTGAGCCGCTGCATGTCCGAGATCAATTCGGCTATTTTGGAGGGGGGCCACTCGCTCCTACGCGAAAGCTGATGGAGCGTCTGCATGGCCCGGTTCCAATCCTCCACGGTCTCGAACGTGGGAGCGTGACGATTGGCAGCCGGTCCGTAGACCAGTCGTAGAGCCTGGGTGCGTGCGTCCTTGCGCACGAACCTCGCAGGGTTGGCAAGGCGTTGCTGTTGCGTCGTATTCATAGCGTTACTCCTACCTTGAATTGAAGTCTGGATCGAGCCGAAATGAGTTAGTTACGCAGCAATTGATCGCGGAAGAACACGCCACCAATGATTGGGGTTATTCAACTCGAACGTCATCCCGATCTTGGCAAGACGCTCGTTTATGGTGACAGTGGTTGGGTAGGAGGGCATTGACAGCTCCACGGCCGCACCAGCGATATGAACATGAACGAGCCATTCCTCGATGTCGGGCAGTTCGCTCTCATTCTGGATAAGGTAGCTATCCCCCCGCGTGGCGTTGAAGTCGGGGAACTTCGTAAAGACAGCCTTGATGTCCGGCTTGTCTCGGGATGTCACCCACCACTCGTAATCCGTGTCATTGATGGTGGCTGACAGCACCCAGTGCTGCGGCTCCGCATACTGATACGAGAGAGCCGGAAGCGGCTGCTGAAACCCCATAGGCCGAGGAGCCAACGTCCTCGCTTTGTAATCTTCCCACCAAAGGTCGTCTTGAGCGTCCCACTTACCGAGTGGCAGGAGGGGACCCCAACTTGGCTTGGCCGTCGTTTCCAGACCCGTGATCCTCTTGATGTAATCGATCTGTTCCTGGGTCTCGATGGATGAAGGATCATAGATATCACGAATGAACTTGACAGGATCGTCCGTACATAGTCCCGACAGGCTGGCGATGATTGCCAGAGCGGTTCCCGTTCGGCCGTGACCACCCACGCAATATACCCCGACAGAGCCTTTGTGAGTGAGCATGAAATTGATCACGTTCGTCCAATCGCCGTGCTCCAGGCGGGGAACATCTCCATCCTGCCAATCCAAGGACGTGATCAAAGCGCCGGCTATGCGCCTTACAGGATAACCGTCCGGACCAGCACAATTGAGGAGGAAGCTCCAGGGAATAACGGAACTCCTAATGTCATGTCCAGCGCCGGCGTAGATCGATGTTTCACCGATCTGGAAAACCTTATTGGGGTCCTTATAGGTTGGCATGCCTCGCCCACTGGGGATTGTCTTTGGACCCATGATAGTGGTGGCGAGGGTCTTGTTTCGGTTGCGATGACGACGGCCCATGGTTTGGATTCCTTGTGAAATAATGCTAAGCAGCTTCTTGGGCTGGTTCATCGCTAGACTCCTCCTCTTCTTCACGCGGGAACCATTTCTCTGGCTCGGACTCTTCCTCTTCCTCTTCCTCTTCACGCTCCTCAAAGGAGGGGGACGATGTCTTATCATACCCATACATGCCCATGATCTCACCCGCCTCGAACGCAACATGTGTGGGAAGTACCACACTTGCGACGAAGCTGTTGACGAATGAGGGACCTTGCACCTGCGCAATCCGGTCAAGGGTGACCCACTTGTCCAGAACTTTGCCGCTGTTGTGGGCTGCATTGAGAAGCGAGTTGTAATCTTCCATCACTCGCTGCCAAGTCCCCCACGAAGGCGTATCAGAAAACCTCGTCAGCCTTCGGAAGAGGTTATGGCTAAACTTGGCAATCTCGGACCAGTTGTAGCCACCGAAGTTTCCTTTCCATGAGCCATGAGCGAAATCACTCTGGGCGTGGTCCATCAATTTTTCAAGTTCCGATGAAGTGAAGTCGAGTGCGTCTGTGAAAACTGCCTCACGATCCACACTCTCACCACGGCCGCTAAAGGCAATCTTGCCGAAACCGATCTGGGGATCGTCTCCACTTCTACTTCTACTTGCCCTGCCTGGACCGGATACGTACCAATGACGCATCTCGCCCAGACACGCCACGGCTGTAAACGTTGCCATGGCGCAGGCACCCTCCACACGCAGTTTAAGGAGATGCCAATCGTTACCCCATTGTGGGGAACAATGGAGAGTTGCGGCGGATGTCTCGCAGATGTCTTTCTGCCGGCACATGGACATGCGCCCATATGGTTTGGAAAGCCGTTCCTTGACCATCTGAGCCATGATCTCGTAGTCCGAGCGCGTCAGCTCAGGAGGTTCCCAACCGGAGGGGATTAGAACCTCGTTGGGGAGGGGTTCGTGATCGATGATCACGGGGATTTTATGGAGCATGCAATGCACGGAGAAGTGCGTAGTGAGCGACCCCCCCGGATGATAAACAACGCCCCCGGCTTGGATCGATTTGCATCGCTCTTCCCATTCCAACAACGACCAGGAGGGGTCGATTGTGATCACGTACTCCACGGTGGTTCTGGTTGGGATGTAGTTAATGGAACGTGGCACTTGTGGACCGCCCCGGAGCTGTACCGCTCGGGGCTCTCCCTGATGTTCCACAATCTCAATATAACCCGTGTCAGGGTAATGTATCTCAGCCAATTCCATGGCACGGTAGCCACAAAAGTCCTCAAACACGGATGACGAAACGAAGGTTGGAATAGTCTTCGCCCCCCTTCCGGATGTGGCACCGTCATTGGCCGGCCCAAGCGTAAACCCTGCATGGGTCAGCACACCACTCCACTTCGCAGTGAGCATCGGCATAAGGATCAGTTCGCCGAGTGGGTCTTCCGCGAGAGTTTCCGCCAAAACCATCTGGTACTCGGCGATGTCATGGACAAGCCGGCTCTCGACAAAACCATGTCGAGGAACCATCGGGCATGGGCGCGCAAACGCGGGAAACTCCACTTGGTCCGTGATTCTGGTTGGAAACACAGACCAAGGGAGTGGTAAGACAATGTTCCCGTTAGAGAACATACGGCTCTGACTCAACGCAGCAATGCCTCTGGCCTTCTGCGTTCGTAGAGAACTTTCCATGGAACGGATCCTTCGGATTGATGTCGCTGGGTTAATTGGCCTTGATCAAGGCATATATCTTGTCACGAACATGCCGTGATGAGATGCGCCCTGGAACGTCGTAGCTCCATGGCAGGAACAAATCTTCGGCCTCATTCTCGGTAAGGCCGAAGAATTCTGCGGCTGCGCTTTGGCTAAAGGGGTTGCCGTTAAACTGCACGACGGCGCGCGTTGCCGCAGGCAGCGTTTTCAGGCCCTGACGCCGAAACACGGGATCAAGTCCAGCCCAGCCAAGGGCGCAGCCGCACGTCCCGTCGTGATAAAAACCCATGTTGAATTTGGTGTAGTGGACGCGAGGAAGAATTACGTCAGCAAGCCGACGCAAGCGTTTGATGTTGAGTGACATGGAACGGATCCCTTCGGGATGAGGTAAGAACGTAACGTTGATCGTCTTCAGTTACATACATGTAGAAACGGCGGTTGTCATGTCGCCTTGTGTAAGTTGCCTGCCACTTAATGAATTTGCAACCCGGCGATCGACACCTATAAGGACAGGATGGTGCTGAACCTCGAACCTGTCCTCATATGTGTCGGTGGACGCTCTGTCCACCCACCGCACCTTAGCCACGACCGTACACCCTCAAATTCTCCTGAGCTGCTTTAACAGCATCCTTATAATAAGATTCCACTGCGCATAACGACATCTCGCAGAAGTTCTCGACCATCTCTTTGAGAGAGGAGACCTGATCCTGGCGAAGCGTCTGACCGTTGCGATCTAGCCACTCTTGAAATCGGCATTCCTGTTCCTTGGTCATGATTTGTGGTCCTTGAATGTGGCGATCCTCTTTAACGCAGTGTCAATGTGAGCGTCGTTTAATCCGGCGTTATATAATCGCATTATATCGAAGCCGGAAGCCCACATAGCATCCCACCGTTTCCGCATGGAATTTTGCCCATCAAGGGGCATGTGTGGCATGACTGTGGAACAAAGATCGATATAGAGATCCTGAGGTATTTTCATGTCCGGTGATCCTCTTCGATTCTATCCGCAATCAACCGCAACAGGTTGGGCGCCCTCGCGCCGAGCCAGTTCGGTGAGATCGCGCGTCGGCAGCATTTGGATTTGCTCCTTGGTCATTTGTCGATGTCCGGTAGCAGGACCCACGCCTGGACCCAGACGCGACCATCTGCCGTTTCGGAGCGTTCTCCATTGTCGTCAATAGAGACACCCTCCACGTTGGAGTAAGTTTCTCTGGCGAGACGGATTTCCTCGTCTGAGGCGAAGAGTGGCATGTGCTCTTTCATCGCGATGGATCACGAAGCACGTCACCTGACGTACCATTCATATGGATTAGGGGAAATTGCATCTTACTCTCCTGCGCCTTCATGTCATTGCACCCGTCCGGACGGGTCCGGACGGGTGCAATAAGCTGAGGGAATAAGGAGTTATTCGAGCGTGAATAGGTCAGAGCCGCAGGAAGGGTCGAAGTCTTCTGGCCGTTCGCCGAACGGGTCTATCCCCTGTTCCTTACACTCCTCGATGTATTCACGGAAATTGCCGCACGCCAGCCAAAGGACGCGGTGACGATTTTGCTCGTCATCGGCAAGCTCGTCCTCGTCCCATGCGCCGTAGCCTTTCAAGCCACGGCGCACGGTATCGGAATTTAAAGCGTCGAGAATTTTGGCAACGGCTGGATCACGACGCCAAAAGTAAACATCGTCATCGGCCGCTTGCCCAGGGGTGCTGCAATCCATGATGCAGTCGAGGGGGAGATCAGTGATTAGGATTTCTCGGGTCATGGCGTCACCACGTCTCAAACGTGTGAGTGAGGCCTTCGCGCGCGGCACGATCAAGCAGCGCCAGCATGTGCTTGTTCGTCGTGGGCGCCGGTGCCTCCGAGCACGAGTCGTCGGACCATTCCACGTAAAGAGTGGTCTGGCCGTTGTCGCGATAGTGGCGCGTATAGACCTTGGTGATCGTGTTCATGGTTACGGTCCTCCTTCACGTCATTACACCCGGACCTCTGACGTTCCGGGTGCAATAAGCTGAGGGGGATCAGGGAGATCAGGGTTGGCTTAAACACATTTGCAAATTGCTCTGATCCTGAGCTTCCAGGTTGTAGGCAGCTTGAGATGACTGAACGCAATCATAAGTACCTACACAGTTGTTTACTGCCACCTCTGCCATCCCGTCGTTAAATCCTACAAGCATATTACAACCAATGGTATGGCAGCCGGTGAGGCCCAGTATCACGAAAGGTAGTAGGAACTTGGTCATGCTCATGATCGCCACCCTATGGGGTTAAGGCATTCGGCCTCAACCACGCGCTTGAGTGACCACTGGATGTTGAGACGCCCGATCTTCAGAAAATGGAGACCACCGATCTTACGTAAGTGATGGGGGAACATGGAACGGATCCTTTCGGCCAGATTAATTGGATGATTCTGCCTCTTTCACCAGATACTCAACTTTGCGAAGTGCCTCAGGGTTATTAACCCAATGCACGCGCGCCGCAGAAACAGAAAAGTCTCGGCAACCTGCAAAGATACGAAGCTCGTTGTTGCGTGAGGCATCATAGCCGGCGAAGAACTCATAATTTCTGCTATCGCGGCCGGCAGAGAGTATCTTTTTAAGCTTCACGTAGTTGCCGAGCGTCACGTGGTTGCCGAGCGTCACGTGGTTGCCGAGCGTCACGTCGTCGCCGAGCGTCACGCCGTCGCC
>QGNH01001290.1_pt1 | contig 47152 bp, 45 predicted proteins | sample 1735481 | NCBI WGS metagenome assembly QGNH01 (sample SAMN09239004, study PRJNA386568) | Viral metagenome, whole genome shotgun sequencing project.
GCTTATATCTCACTTATACCCGTAATCTTGGTGTACGGATAGTTCAAGAGAACAAGGGTAGGAATAAATGCTAAGAAAAAAGATTGTTATCAGCGACAAGTTGGGTATTCATATGAGGTTTGCCACAAAGATTGTTAAAGCGTGTTCGGGGATAGAAAGTAAAATTACCATCATTCATGGAATCATGGAAGCTAAAGGCACTTCCATTATTGAGCTGGTGGTTCTGGAAGCTGTGTGTGGAACAGAAGTTGAGATTGTTGCTGATGGCAACGACGAAAGTGAGGCAATGGAGAAAATAAGGGAGGTCTTTGAGTCGGCAGTTCTTGTACATGGGTAGGGGCACAATTCAGTACATAAACAAATTACGAGACTATATTAAAGTACCTCCTCCAAACAAGAAAATCATGAGAATCAAGCTTTTAAAATATAAACTTAGCAGTATAATGACGTGGCATAGCAATTGCCTTTTTTATATTAAATGATTGGTATTTTGGCCATTTCTCTTCGTTTTGAAGTCATTTTAAGGAAAGCCTTAATGGATCTCATTACTCAAACAATCCGAAACAATTTTGATTTTGTCTTTTTTGTCTATGGATTGGCTTTTATAGTATTGGGGCTTGCAGTTTTATTTCAAACTAATAAAGCAAGTGAATTAAGAATTGCTAAAATATTCTGGCTTTTAGGTGCCTTTGGCATCATTCATGGATGTTTGGAATGGCTACAAATGTGGTCATTAATTAAAGGAATAGATATAAAGATTTTAAATTTAATAGCATTGATAGTATCATTTATCTTTTTGTTTGAATTTGGCAGGCGCTTGCTTCTTCTATCAATTTGGGTTTATCCATCGGGAAGATTTTATTCAAAATACATTTTAAATTGGACGCTCATTCTTGCGCTGTTAGCAACTGTTATTGTCGTCAGTTCAGTATCTTCAGATTTCATGAAAATAAGCGCTATTATGACAAGATATTTGATAGCATTTCCCGGATGCCTTCTTACCGGTGTCGCCTTGATATTATACTATCGCCGCGATAACATTATATTATTTAAAATGAAGAACTATTTTATATTTGCTGGCATATTGTTTTTTATTTATGGGGTATTAGCTGGCTTAGTGGTTAACGAAGGCTCATTCTTTCCAGCTAATATAATTAATCAGAATGTGTTCAATTCAATCATTATCCTTCCAGTGCAACTTATTCGTTCGATTTGTGCAGTGGCAATTGCCGTAAATATAAGTATTATCCTTAATGTTTTCAAGACAGAAAGGATGATAGAAAATCAGAATTTAATGAATAATATTAGCAAAACAAATAATGAATTGCACAGATTAAACAAGGAACTCCAGGAAAACAAAGATGGGCTTGAAAAAGCCAATGTTAAATTGCGCCAAATCCTTACCGAGCGTAAAAAGTTAGAACTTGTACTCCGTGATTCAGAGTATTTCTTCAAAGAATCGCAACGCGCTGCTTTTATTGGCTCATATCGAGCTGATTTTATAGCTGATGTCTGGCATTCCTCTGAGGTATTAGATATAATTTTTGGTATAGATAAGAATTACGATAGAAGTATTCATGGGTGGATAAATTTAATTCATATAGATGACCGGGAAATGATGAATAAATATTTGATGGAAATTATTGGTGCTCAGCATAAAGCATTTAATCGGAAATACAGAATAATTCGCATGTCTGATAAAGAGGTGCGATGGGTACATGGTTTAGGTGAACTTAATGCTGATAAAAATGGAAATATCATTTCAATGATAGGTACGATCCAAGACATCACAAGGCGAAAGGCCATTGATGATGCACTTGCCCGTCATGTAGGAGCTTTGACCACTGCAAATGATAATCTGCAAGCATTTGCTCATGCCATGGCTCATGACCTCCGTAATCCTATTACAGTGATTAAGGGCCTTAGCGATACGATTAATCGTTTGTACTCCAAGAATATAGATAAAAAAATTAGGAACCTTTTAATCCGCATCTCTGGAAGCGCAACAAGTATGAATACAATAATTGATGGCCTATTAATGCTTTATAATATATCAAGAGAAACCATGACAATAGAGGACATTGAAATTAAGGCTATTGCCATAGCTATTATTGCAGAGCTTCGCGAGTCTCAACCAAATCGGACGGTTGAGTTTATTACGCGAGGGAATCTAAAGGTGCGTGGTGATTCAAAACTTATAACCATTATGCTTTCAAATCTAATAAAAAATGCGTGGAAATTTACCGCCAAAACAGCCAATCCAATTATAGAACTCTTTGAATGCTCAGATAAATCTATTTGTCTTAAAGACAATGGTGCAGGCTTTGATATGGCCAAGGCTGATGAGATTTTTATTCCTTTTAAACGGCTTCATGCAAAATCAGATTTCGAAGGTACTGGACTTGGGTTAGCTATTGTTCATCAAGCAATAGAAAGGCATAATGGCAAGATATGGGCTAAAGGCGAGCCCGGCAAGGGCGCAGAAATATATTTTACCTTAGGATAATAAAACAGGCTGCTTTCCAAATGCTTCCCATCCTCTGCTACCCACCCAATAATCACGTCATTATAAAAATATCCATGAACAACTGCGGTACTTACGCGGTCTACGACTCCTTTGCCCTATCTGGTTCTGAAAGAACATGTGGACACCTAAGTTTGGTTGCCTGCTCTTCCTATCCCTGATTCTATCGTTGCAATTGAAGCTGCTCCTGCATAAATAGCTCTACCTTCTTCGCTGCTACTGACGTCTGTCCCAACTATGCAGTCATTGTAGTAGTTCAAAAGAACGTTGCAGAAGTGCCCGCCGACTTTTGCTGGAGCACTTCCTTTCTTCTGATGATAAAGAAAAGGGTAAAATACCGTCTTCAAGGGTTAAACTCGCGTCGCTTCAAAGCCTGAGATACAGTGGATTCTCGCAGCATTATACTGTCCGGCATGAATTACGCACCACCCGGCACCCCTTATTTTGAGGCCGGAAAAAGTGCCGGATTCCGAAATTTGTCAAGCCGGATCAAATCGTAACAGGGTGCCGGATGAAATCGTAGCGGGGTGCCGGATCAGAAAAAATTATGCAACCAAGTCGAACTGCCTTGTTCTGAAGGTTTCTATGCCTTCTTTACCATCTATGCAGGTCTGCACGGTATATCCTGCTTTTTCAAGAACAGCAGCTATCAGGTTGAGAATGGACCCGTCATCTTCAATCACAAGAATTTTATTTTTCATGATATAACATTAAACCATTAAAAATAAGACTTATGCATACTCAGATAGTAGGCAAAGATTTATTTGGCATCGTTAGGCTGAAATAAAACGTCGCTCCTTTGTCTTTTTCAGCTTCCACCTTTATTGTTCCACCATGCTTTTCTATGATTCTTTTTACAATAGTCAGCCCAATCCCAGTTCCAGCATATTCTGTTTGAGAATGAAGCCGCTGGAATGGTTTGAATAACCTATCAACCCTTGCCATATCAAACCCAGCTCCGTTATCACGAATAAAAAAACAGGTTAAGTTATCTTTGATTTGTTTCCCAAACTCAATGCGCGCATCAGCTTTATTAGAGGTGAATTTCCAGGCATTACTTATTAAATTATGCAGGAGTATATTGACAAGACCTTCATCAGCATCCGCAAAAAGCTCAGGTTCTATGACGATTTCAACATTGCGTTTCTTATCCAGAATTCTTAATTCATTGGCAACGGACAATGCTATATCACTCATAGCGCATTTTGTGATTTGCGTTTCATGCAGGGCAATCTTTGATAGCGATAAGAGGTCGGTTATAATCTCAGTCATTTGTTTTCCTGAATTTACTATGTGGCTCATCACTTCATGTGCTTCGTTATCATTAGATGGGATGGACTTTTTTAGAATCTCGATAAGGCTGAGAATTGAATGCAATGGGTTCCTAAGGTCATGAGCAACAGATTGGGAAAATGTTTCCAAACTGTTATTGGCTGCTGTCAGGTCTGCTGCATGTCGAGCAAGTTCCTTCTCAGTGCGCTTACGTTCAGTGATATTGCGAATATTGCACTGGATTACATAATGGCCGTTCTCTTTATAGACATTACTGACGAACTCAACATCAATTTTTCGACCATCAGCTGTTTCCAGAGGCAAGTCTTCATATCGGATATATTTTTTAGCCTTCAATTCATCATAAGCATCCTTGTTTGCGATAATGTCTTTAAAAAAACCAATGTCCCAGATTGCTTTATTGATAAACTGGTCGTAGGAATAACCAATCAGTTCGACCAGGAATGGATTCACATCAACGATTTGCCCGGTTTCTGCATTAAGGATAAGAATGCCATCCTGAGCTGCTTCAAAAAGCCGCCGGTATTTAAGCTCAGAAATTTGAAGCGCCTCCTGCGTATTATTAGACCCGATTTTATTCGCCATTAATTGTTCTCTTTTTCATTAAAATGAGACGAAAATACCAGCAATACCCTTATAAAAAATAGATGCTGCACATATTTGAATGATTTGAAGGCTGCTTCAGCATAAAAAGAACCGTCATTTGCTACTCTTCCTCATACAATCCTTGCATAATCCTGCTGGGATAGGATGGCCCTAGATGCTCCGGTTCCTACCGTATCCTACGCTACTTCTGGGCAGCTTTGATACTCATCCAACCTTCTTCCGACAGCATCTCAGGTAGGGTAAGGGGGCCTTTTCTGTAGCGGGCTGTATAAGTAGGTACCTGTACATATTATAAAGATGGGGCGAATCTGTGCCATTTAGTCAACATGGAGCGAGTCTGGAGGGTACTACAGGGTAGTCGAGGGTATGGCAATGAGCTGTTCTTCGTTGCATCACCACTTTTCTTTTTCAGATTTTCTTTTTTCTTTTCTTTTATTTCCACCGTATCCTACTTTTAAAATATCTGATGCCTACGGCAATTACATGGTAATTACGCGTACAGTTTTTTTATTATCACTGATAAAAACACTCTGGATGAGATGATTCTAAAAGTATCTCCCGTAAGAAAAACATTTCAGGTTTCATCCAGAGTTTATATAGAATTGCTGACACAAGTGCCTCACTCCTTTGAAATCAAAGAGCCTCAGGCTTGCAAAGGTTCTCTTTATTGTTTGCTACTTGTTCGCAGCCCATACATATAAATTGAGGGTTATCTATAAATGGCAATATATCATTAAAATCGACACCATATACACAGTTTGCAAGCCCACACATTTTTTCAGAACATATAGTATGTTCTTCAGGTTTTGTATTCATAGGAAATAACCTTTCAATGATTAGTCGGTTTAAATTATGTGCTTAGTTTAATTTAACAGGCTGCAATATCTCGAAACCTTTGATTAATTTTTTAATCTCAGCTTGTTTCATATCATGGCCACCTGAGTATATCTTTCCCGTTAAATGCCGTGTTATCAAATCCATAGCCTGGTCATAGGTGCCGCTGGGAGAATTTAACCCAATATGCTTCCTGCACAAGGGACACATTATCATAGCAAGCCTCCAGATGATTATTTTTTTATACTTTCCATTCTTGTTTCAATCGCCTTAGCAATTTCATTTAAGGGCTCATTAATACTAAGACGTCCTTTTTTACGAAATTCATCATTGATATATTCATATTCCTGAAATAATTCACAGCTATTATCAACACAAGCCCCGTTGAACTTTATTATTTTCCCTCCAAGTTTCACGGCTTTATTATGAAAAAATATCCAAGAATACGAAAATGCTGCTGTCATGGCTGCCATCGCAACAAAAACAATAATAAAATATGCAAGTTCATATTTCATAGTAAACCTTTCTACGTTGTGCAACTGTATAGAAAAGACCCGCAACTCTTTCCAAGGCAAGTTCCTCATCAACTCCTTATATTTTGACTTACCTATCGTCTCTGGAATGCTCCCAGTATCCATTATGACCTTCACCATCTGGGTGGTCAAAGGATATCCACACAAAACCTGGACCTGGTGATATGCCTTCAACATAATAATACCCAGGATGAATGCCAGGAAAATATACAGCACATGAGGATTGGGAAAGAAAGATTAAAAGACTTATAAGAATAAACAAGCTACGCATTTATATCCCCTTCATAAAATGTAATTACTATTAATATTGCGCAATAGCTATGCCATGGCCACTTATTGGGCCTTATTTGAAGTATTATAGGTTAATTCTGGAGATATTCTTATTCTTGGGACACCCAGTCTTAATAAGGGGACTGCGTTTTACCCATCTAAAAGGTTCAAACCGTCCCGGATTTTGTTGGATATTGAGGAGCCTGAATATATTTTAAGGTTTATGGATATTAAAAAAGGCGATACCTTAAAGAAGCTGGGCGATATCTTGGCTCGTGTTAAACCAAATAAATCAGGCAAGGAACCCAAACCTGCAGAGCAAACGACTGAGACAAAATACAAGGAATGCCGGATAGTTGATAACGTTGAAGCCGTTTCTTTTCAAATATTCTTTCATAGTTTTCCAAATCCATCAGTACGGGCATACCTGAAACGTCATGGGTTCACTTGGTCAGCGGAGTATCAGTGCTGGAGTTGCTCAAGGTATTCAGCAAAAACGATGTTTCATGCTGAAAAGGCTATTGATAAAATGAAGAAGAGTAAGTCGAAAAACAACTTATCTGAAAGTAAAAACATCCAACAAACCCACCATCATCCAGTATCCCAGCTACGGTCATAAACTAAGGAATTAAATCTGGCCAATGAGCAACTTCTTAAAGTTCTATCGGCTTTTGATAATTTATTATCCTACGAAATTCCTTTTTCATTTAAAAAAGGTCCGTACTGCTTATCAGTCTTCAGTATATGGTTTTGTAGCCACTCTTTAAGGAAAGTTAAAATAGCCATTGCGAGAATAAGCGGGTTCATTTCCATTTCAAACTGTTCTCTATACTCATCGGCCTTTTTCACAAATTCCTTATGCTCTATGCAATGCGCTTTTAAGCCGGGAAACCGGTATCGTTTCATAAATATTTCTTCGGTTTTAAAGTGTATCGCAGCGTAATTGGCAAGACCGTTGATAAGCGAAGCCAATATCTCCTTGCTCTTGCCACTATGAGTTGCATCATGAAGGTCGTTCAGCATTCCAACCAGCTTCTGGTGCTGTTCATCAATCTCTGCTATGTTTACGCTTAGGTTTTGGTTCCATTCTAATAGCATATATGCTCCATTATCATTAAAAAGGGATTTATACTTTAGCCATTACCTCAGATGAAGAGCAGTTATTAATCTTTTGCATAATTTGATGAATGCTTGAATAATTATCTTGCTCTTCTGATAAGACTTCCCAATAAAAAGAACATTTCTTGCAGTTGTCCCATTGATAATCGTTCTGTAAGCGAATCCCACCGCAGGATAATGTTTTTTGAATTGCCCAGCAAACTCTTCCACCATTCTTACCGCCATGAATTCCATCAGCAGAGGTTTCAATACTTGAAGAGCATACTCCATCTTTTGCTACATTATGACCACCTGGTTGGTGTCCACAATTTGTTGCTTCCCAGCAGTTTTTCTTTTCCATTGCACCTCCCTGTATGTGATAATAATCGAATGGGGTTATTGAAAATGACCTATGTGTAATTCTACACTATATAGGAAATCAATGCAAGATGTAGGTAGAAGGAACAAAAATGTACTGATTGTCCGTAAAAAATATGGCACGAACCCAAAGCCAGTTCTGAAATAAATAAAATTCCTACCGCCATTACCAGCCGTACCTTCGCAATCATCAGCCAAAAACAGGCACGGGGAAGTTACAATGTTGCCCTGAAGAGCCTTCGGCTTGCCAGTGGTCTCTACCTCATGCAGTTCAAGGCTGGGGAAACTACACAACGAATTCCTGTGATATTAGGGAAGTAAAAGATCGGTTGCGGAGGTCGGTTTAATAATAATCGGCCTCCGCGATTCCGCATAGGTTTCAAGGACGCTATGTTCGCTACAGGTTACCCTTCGCCTGTTGCAGGGACTGTTTCGTGACGGGTGGATCGAGGTCGAGAAGTTCCCTGAATCATCATGGGAGATCTCCCGGTAGCGGGAGGATTAGCTGAGGTAAAAAGAAGATAAAGGTGAGCAGGTCGAATGAATCGAAAACGATGAGAGCAAGATAGCTACCATAGCGCTGTCTGAGCCGTTGCAGTATTTGATGTCGCCCGGCTTGGTACCGATCCAGCCGGATTGCCTCCAGGTGCCGCTGTTCCAGTCGCCACGCTAATAACGGTTATTGTTGATGGAGAAGTAAGCGACGAAGCGCTAGCATTCAAGGTCGGAGGAACTTTCATGCTGGTCTGATCACCCATGCCGCCGTTGCAGGTAATGGTGAAGTTACTTTGAGCAGAGGTAGCCAGTCCGCCGACAGCCCCCCGCCGTTCACGCATGCCGCACAAAAAGTAGCAATGCCTCCGGCAGCATTCGAGGCCACCTCATTTCGAGAGGTGGTGATATAATTCAAATACAAAGGGATTGCCGTCGCTGCCAGAATCGAAACAATGACCGCAACAACGACGACTTCCACAAGAGTAAAACCATCGCTCATTTTATGAAAATATCTTGCCATCAAAACCTCCTTCATGATCTATAACATATCAAAATCGGATGGCAAATAATTTTACCCTAAGCTTTAGAATTATGCAACGGGAAAAAGTTTATGTAAAAGACTTCCGCCATGGACGGCGGGAGGCGGCCGCAGGCTACCACCTGTGTCTTTAGGACCGTTCCGGCGTCCAGGTGCGGCGGCGTGCAGGTATGCGGTGCCGTCCGCGCCGGTCGGCATGGTCAGCGTTGAGCCCAGCGGGTCGGGTCGGTCCGGACGATCCCTCAGAGATATCTGCCTGTATCGACGGTCCAAAGGCCTTTAAAGGTTATTTTCCAAACGAGGTGGTCTTTTTATATTTTATACTCTTGATTTTGATGAAATAACGGAACAGGCTATCTTAAAACCATGACCAATCCTGAACAAATAGACCTTTGGCGAAGCTCCCCGTCTGAACATCAAAGGCTGGAATTCAAGGAAGCGAAAAAGGGATTTGACAACCGCAGGCTGTTTAAATATTGTGTGGCTTTAGCCAATGAGGGCGGGGGACAACTCATTCTCGGCATTGCCGACGCGCCCCCTCGACCGGTAGTGGGGACTTCGGCGTTTAAGAATCCCATAGAAATGGCGGAGATACTTTTCCAGGCATTGGGTTTCCGCGTAGACATAGAGGAAGTTTACCACCCGGCCGGAAGGGTTGTGGTGTTCCATATCCCTTCCCGCCCACGGGGAACTGCCTATCATCTTGAAGGCGCGTATTTGATGCGGGCGGGCGAACAGCTTGTACCAATGAGCGAAGACCAGTTGCGCAGAATTTTTGCTGAAGGCGAGCCGAATTGGCTTGAAGAACCTTCTATTCATGGGATTGATGCCCAGAGAGTTATTGATCTTCTTGATACGCAGTCGTTCTTCGAACTGATCAAACTTCCTTACCCGACTGAACGAACAGGTGTTATAGAACGCTTCATTCAGGAACGCCTTATCGACCGCGAGGGCGACCTTTATTCCATACGCCGTTTGTGCGCCCTTCTTTTGGCAAAGCGACTGGAAGATTTTGCTGAACTCGCCCGTAAAGCTCCGCGTGTTGTGGTATATAGCGGCAATTCAAAGCTTGAAACCAAGCTCGATCAGGTAGGGGCCAAGGGATATGCGGTCGGCTTTCAGGGACTGATCAGGTTTATTATGAATCAGCTTCCGCAAAATGAGGTTATTGTGGATGCGCTCAGAAAAGAAGTCAAACTGGTCCCTGAAATCACGATACGCGAGCTTGTTGCCAATGCGCTTATCCACCAGGATTTAATGATGAGCGGCGTTTCGGTAATGATAGAAGTCTATTCGAACAGGATTGAGATTTCAAATCCGGGCGAACCGGTTGTTCCCGTTGAAAGATTTATTGATGGATATCAATCCAGGAATGAGCGGCTTGCAAATCTCATGCGGAGAATGGGAATTTGTGAGGAAAAAAGCAGCGGTATCGACAAAGTCATAAATGCCGCCGAGGTTTTCCAACTGCCGGCGCCGTATTTTAACGCAGGCCATCAGAGGACCATAGCGATATTATACGGCCCCAAGAATTTCGATGATATGGACCGTGACGACCGCATCCGTGCATGCTATCAGCATTGCGCCCTAAAATGGGTTATGTCCGAGCGAATGACGAACCAAAGCCTGCGAGAAAGATTCCGCTTACCCGAAAGAAAAAGTGCCATTATTTCGCAAATTATTTCGGCAACTATAGAATCCGGCTCAATAAAACAGGACGAGGCAGTCGGGCTTTCAAGGAAATTCGCCCGCTACCTGCCATTCTGGGCTTGATTTTTATTTAAGCCTATGGGCGCCCGGAAGATGACCGGTTATTATAACTCATTGATATTAATTGTGATGCTTATTTAAGCGTATGCCTGCAAGGGATGTGGATGCAGAAATAATAGATCATCCAATATATTGAACCTTATGGCTGAACAACCTTTGGAAGATATCCCGCAGCATAGCCGGATCAGGCGCACGCCCATCGAACGCGCCGAACTGGCCCGGATGATCGAGGCCCTATCCGCCAAGGGGTATAGCCAGGCAGAAATCGCCGAGGAGTTGAACGTCAGCATCGGAACCGTGAACCGGTATGTCCGCCCCCTCATCAAACGGATGGAAGATGAAACCTGCGCTATTATCGATAACGAGTTCAAAAAAATGCTGATCAAAATCGATCTGCTGGAGCGGAGATATTACGAAGGATGGGAAGCATCCCAAGAAACCAGTTCCGGAAACCCGCGGTTCTTAAGCGGCATGCTCAGGTGCATCAATTGGCGCTGCGAGATGCTCGGCCTCTATAAATCGAGAAGCAGGACCAAATTTTCGATATGCTGAAAATCAGTTCCGTGAAGATGGGACCGATTGCGGAACTCAATAACGCCTGCTTGAACAGAACCGGCGCACATGGACCTCTTTCCAGCCGCCCCTTTCTTGGTCTTTACAATCTAACCTACTGAAATTATATTGATTACTCCTGATAGAATCACCACTATTTAGGAGAAATAGGCTGCCATGCCCCGCATTTTCGATAATATCGAACTTGAGCTTTTACCTGCCCTTCAGGAAACATTGCCCCTATCGAACAAATCCGATTTCTGCATCGGCTATTTCAATCTTCGCGGATGGAGGCTGATCGATGGTTACCTTGATCATTTCAAGGGTGGCGCGGATAACATCTGCCGAGTGCTTATCGGCATGCAAAGGCTCTCGCAGGAAGATATCAATACTCTTTACAGCATCGTTGAAGGAGAGCCGGTAAGTCAGGGCAAGAGCGAACCGCTCAAGAAAAGGATTGCCGAGGCGTTCAGGGAACAGCTCGCCTCAGGTGCGCCGAATAATCAGGATGAAACGGGATTGCGTCGGCTTGCAGCGCAAATCAGGGCTAAAAAGGTCGCGGTCAAACTGTTTTTCAGGCATACGCTACATGCGAAACTCTATCTGCTTTATCGCCACGACCCGAATAATCCCATAATCGGCTTCCTCGGCAGCAGCAATCTGACGCTTTCAGGCCTGAAAGATGGAGGCGAATTGAACATAGATGTTCTCGATCATGATGCCGCCCGAAAGCTTGAAAAATGGTTCAATGACCGCTGGAATGATCGATTCTGCGTGGATATTTCCGAAATGCTTGCGAGCATCATTGAAACCAGCTGGGCGCGTGAGCAGAAAATACCCCCGTTTCATATCTATATGAAAATTGTTTATCACCTTTCGCAGGATGCCATTGCCGGGGTAAGCGAATTTAAGGTGCCGCGCGATTTTCTTGATAATCCCGATCAAAAACTTTTTGCTTTCCAGACAATTGCTGTTCAGATCGCCGCCCGCTACCTCTATAAGAGGAATGGCGTGCTGATCGGTGATGTTGTCGGTCTTGGAAAAACGCTGATGGCCTCGGCGGTCTGCCGGATTTTTCAGGATGTTTATCATACGGAAACGCTGATACTCTGCCCGAAGAACCTGAAAAAGATGTGGAAGAATTACATGCGTACCTACCGGATGCTCGGCGATATAATTTCGACCAGCGAAATTAAAGCTGACTTTGCCAAAAAGACGCCCCGCTATCGGGTCGTTCTGGTTGATGAAAGCCATAACTTCAGGAATAGCGAGGGAAAGAGGTACAAGGCTATTCAGGAGTATATTGCCAAGAACGACAGCCGGTGCATTCTTCTCTCTGCAACGCCGTACAATAAGACCTATCTCGATCTTTCCGGGCAATTGCGACTATTTATACCGGAAGATAAAAATCTTGGGATCAGGCCGGAACGAAAAATCAAGGAAGTCGGGGAGCTGCAATTCGAGGGTGAACATCAATGCAAGCCCCATTCAATCGCCGCGTTTGAAAAAAGCGGTTATGCCGATGATTGGCGGGATTTGATGCGGCTTTATATGATTCGCAGAACTCGCAGTTTCATCCTGGAATACTATACGCTTACCGAAGAGGGGACAGGAAGGAAATACCTTCTTCTGGCCGATGGCGAAAAATCCTACTTCCCAACCCGCATTCCGAAAACCATAAAATTCAATATTGATGAAAAGGATCCAAATGATCCTTATGCCCGTCTTTTCTCTCCTGCTGTTGTGAATACCATCAACGGCCTCGAACTGCCGCGATATGGGTTAGGAAACTATGAAGAGCCTCGGGAAAAAACAAAACCGAATCATGCCGAAGAAAAACTGTTGAATGATTTATCGACTGCCGGCAAGAGGCTCATGGGCTATTGCAGGACAAATCTTTTCAAACGGCTAGAAAGCGGCGGCCCGACCTTCATTCAATCCATCGAACGCCATGTTCTCAGGAATTTTGTCTTCGTCTATGCTATAGAAAACGGCAAGGAGGTTCCGCTTGGAACACAGGATGCCGAAATGCTCGACAGCAGGATCAATGATCAGGATGATAATTCGCTAAGCTCGGAATTGTTCGATCTTGAATCGGAAGGCGGCGATATATGCGCCGAAAAAAAGGAACAACTCCTAACGGAGGACGATTTCCGTAAACGCGCAGAGATAGTTTACAAAGAATATAAGGGGCAATATAAGAACCGGTTTGAATGGCTTCGTGCCAACCTCTTCGAATCGAATCTGCTTCAGAGCCTTCTCACCGATGCCCGTGCACTTCTGAAACTTCATAAATCATTTGGCGTGTGGAAGCAGGAAAATGACGCAAAACTCAATGCCCTTCATGAATTGATCACGGTAACGCATAAAAACGATAAAATACTGATATTTACCCAGTTTGCCGATACGGTCGATTATCTTGTCTCTGCGCTCGAATTGCGCGGCGTAGCCGACCTCGAAGGAGTTACCGGACATTCGGAAGATCCGACTATGATGGCCTGGCGGTTCAGCCCGGTCAGCAACGAAAAAAAATCGATTGCATCGGATGATTATATTTCAGCGGATGATGAGCTGCGGGTACTCGTGACTACCGATGTCCTCAGCGAAGGACAGAATCTTCAGGATTGCAATATTGTCGTGAATTTTGATCTGCCCTGGGCGATAATCCGCCTCATCCAGCGGGCAGGGCGCGTCGATCGTATCGGGCAGCTATCCGAACAGATATGGTGCTATTCTTTCCTGCCTGCAACGGGCATAGAAAAACTCATCAATCTTCGCGGGCGAGTCCGCCAGCGGTTGCATGAAAATGCCCAGGTGGTAGGAGCCGACGAGTCCTTTTTCGAAGATTTCGAGGAGCAGAAAATTCTGGACCTTTACCATGAGAAATCCGGAATCCTTGATGAGGAAAAGGACGACGACAACGACCCGACCTCCATGGCATTCCAGATATGGAAGAACGCGCTTGAAAAGGATAAATCTTTGCTTCGCATCGTACAGGATCTGCCGAATGTCGCATTCTCCGCCAAAGCGTATAAACAGGCTCCAACGAATCCCGAAGGTGTTATCGTTTACATGAAGACCGGCGAAGGCAACGACGCTCTCGTGCGGATAGGGAAAGATGGGTCTATAGCATCGGAATCGGCTTCGAATATCCTTGAAGCTGCAAAGTGTGCGCCGAATACCCCGGCATTGGAACGCGATGAAAAGCACCACGAGTTGGTATCTATTGCCGCCAAGCATGCCCTGTCAAGTGAAAAATCAGTCGGTGGTAACCTCGGCAGCCGGCGCGGAGCGCGTTACCGAACTTATGAGCAGCTCAAGGAGTATCTACGCACCCTGGGCGATAAACGCGATCTTTTTATAAGCGAAGAATTTATGAATAAACTTGAACGCGTTATCGATGAAATACACCGAAACCGTTTAACCAACGAATCTATAGATATCCTGAATCAGGCATTGAAAACCAGTATTTCCGATAATGATCTTGCCACGCTCGTCATCCGGTTCAAGGATGAGGAACGACTTACCGAAAAGGCTGATGAAACCGGCTCCCATCAGGCACAAATCATCTGCTCCATGGGCTTGATTGCGAAACTGTAAGGAGATTGTTTTATGGCTTTAAATAAGGAACGTGCGCGCAAATGTCTGAAAAATTTTGCATTCAAAGAGCTTTTTATCGAAGAACTCGGCTGGGACCCGTATGAAGCGCGGCCGCTTCATGTCTCTATCGACGGCTCAAATTATTCATTGACCGGCCTTGTCGAGAAGCGCGGCATGGTGGTATTTCAGTGCTCTCCTGACAAGCGGGGCGCAATTCCTGATTCGGCCGTCCGCCGAAAGATTGATAATCAGGTCAGGAAATCGTCGGTAGAGCATATCGTCATCTATGCCGATGCCGCAAAGACTCGCCAGAAGTGGCAATGGCTGAGGCGTGAAAAGGGGAAACCGCTTGCATCTCGCGAGCATGAGTTTACCCTCTCTCAATCCGGTGAAGCATTGTTGCAGAAACTTTCCCATCTCGAAATAGGCATCGAGGAAGAGAGCGATATCACCATCTTCGGGGTCGTTTCTCGGGCTAAAAGCGCCTTTGATGTCGATAGGGTTACAAAGAAATTCTATGAGCGGTTCAAAAAAGAGCATGCCGTTTTTCTCAAATTCATTAAAGGCATTACCGGGCAGGCCGACCGCGAATGGTATGCATCGCTCATGCTCAACAGGCTCATGTTCTGCTACTTCATCCAGAAAAAATGCTTTCTTGATGGGGACGATAACTATCTCCGAAACCGTCTTGAAATGGTACAGAAGAAAAAGGGAAAGGATAAATTCCTCAATTTCTACCGGCATTTTCTCCTCAGGCTCTTTCATGATGGGCTCGGAAACCGAGAACATTCTCGCGAGCTCGATGAGCTTATCGGCAGGGTGCCCTACCTCAATGGCGGGTTTTTCGATGTCCATAAGCTGGAAGAGCAATACCCGGAGATTGAAATATCAGACAGCGCTTTCGAAAATGTTTTCGATTTCTTTGATGATTTTCATTGGCATCTCGATGACCGCCCGTTGCATAAAGATAATGAGATCAACCCGGATGTTCTGGGGTATATCTTCGAGAAGTACATTAATCAGAAACAGATGGGCGCCTACTATACGAAGGAAGATATTACCGGCTACATAAGCAAAAACACGATTATCCCCTGGCTATTCGATGCAGCAAAGAAGAGGTGCGCGATAGCATTTCAACCGGCATCGAGCCTGTGGAGGTTGCTGAAAAACAATCCGGATCATTACCTTTATCCCGCAATGCGGAGAGGGGTTATTGCCGATACAGAAGACGTCACTGCCGGTCGTGCATCAAGGCCCGGTGAAATAATCCCGCTTCCGAAGCAGATTGAGGCAGGTGTAAAAGAGGTTTCAAAACGGGGGAACTGGAACACGCCATGCAGCGACGGCTATGGACTGCCGACCGAAATCTGGAGGGAACATGTCGCGCGGCGCGAACGCTGCCTGGAAATCCGGAATAAAATGCAGGGTGGCGAAATCTCTGCGATCAACGATCTCATCACTTATAATCTCGACATAGTCCAATTCGCCGAGGATGCAATTCATAATTGCGAAGGTCCGGAGCTTTTACGGGCATTCTATGACGGAATCACTTCGATTAGCATTCTCGACCCTACCTGCGGATCGGGCGCGTTCCTCTTTGCCGCGCTCAACATCCTTGAAGAGCTCTATGCTGCCTGTCTTCAGAGGATGAAGAATTTTGTTGAAGATGCAGACCAGCTTGACCCTGGTAATAAGAAATATCCTGATTTCCGAAAACATCTTGATGAAATGGCGAAACATCCGGGCGACTACTTCATTTATAAAACCATCATTATCAACAATCTGTTCGGTGTGGATATCATGGAGGAAGCCGTAGAAATCTGCAAACTTCGGCTCTTTCTCAAGCTCGTCGCTCAGGTCGATACTGCCGGGCAAATTGAACCGCTGCCGGATATCGACTTCAATATCAGAGCGGGGAATACACTGGTGGGATACGCCTCTGTTGAGAACTTCAAAAACCAATCATTGTCAAACGCTTTCGTCTCGGAAAAAGAATATGATTCGATTATTGAAGAGGCAGAGAAAATCGGCATGGCGTTCGAGAACTTTAAATCCGACCAGCTTGAAGACCGGGGGCATGAAAGCCACCATAAGGCGAAGAAACGGCTCAATGAAGAACTTGAAAAGCTGAATAACCGCCTTAATCGGTTTCTTGCGGTGTCATATCTTGGATCGGATTTTTCAGATACGAAATTCAGTGGCTGGGGAAAAACGCACCAGCCGTTCCATTGGTTTGTAGAGTTCTATGAGAAAATGCATCGAGGCGGTTTTGATGTGGTGATAGGGAATCCACCCTATGTTAAAACAGCTAAAATAGATTATTCATTTAACGAGCAAGGTTATAAGTCCCTTGCCGGTCGCAATATATATAGCCTCGTTATTGAGCGGTCATATTGTATCGGTTCAGGCAAATCTTATATGGGCATGATTACACCGGTCAGCATTTGTTCAGGCTATGGTTTTACAGAAATAATGGATTTATTATTTACTAAAAAAGCCTGGTTATCTTCTTTTTCAAATCGTCCTGGAAAATTGTTTGATGGCGTTGAACAAAGATTAACTGTTTTTATATCTTCTCGAATTGAACAACCGTGCCTCACATCGCCATATCAGCATTGGTATTCCGAAGAAAGAAGTACATTATTTGATAGATTATCATTTGTAGAAGCTCCAAAATTGGGTTTGATTCCTTTGAAAACGGGTTTGCCGATAGCCAATAATATTCTTCTAAAGATTATTGGGGCAAAAAGAAGCATTCAATTAATTCAGGGAAATAGTGGAGAATGTTGGTTCCATGATGGGCCAACATATTGGATAAGAAGCCTGCCATTTTACCCTTCCGGGAATGCAAGTGCTAACTCATCACATTATCATTGCATAAAGGGAAATTGTTTGGATTCTGCATATCTTATTACTTCGATTATAGCGTCATCAACTTTTTACCTATATTATAAAGCAATGAGTAATTGCAGGGATTTCGGCAATGAGAACATTAATGCTTTCCGAATAAATGACAATCCTCCGGACTTCTCTACAATAGTTAAAGAGTATAAAAAGCGATTGAAATCAACATCTGTGAAATGCTCTCGTACGTATCCATCAGGCGATATCGAATATGATGAATATTACCCTGCAAAAGCAAAGGATATTATTGATCAGATCGATATGCTTCTCGCCAAGCATTACGGTTTCACCGCTGAAGAGCTCGATTTTATTATCAACTATGATATCAAGTATCGTATGGGGGATGAGCTGGAAGGGAGTGCTGAAGAATGATCCATGCCAGTTCATCTATTGAAGACGACCTATCCAAGGCTATTGATTTTCTTCTCTCTGAAGCCTATTACGAGCAGGTTGACTTGTTTTTTCGATTTCAATGCTGTAATGATATTTTTAACAACCTAAATAAAAGAAATAATTTCAAGCTTCGCTGCCTGCAATTTCTTGATGATTTTTCAACCAACCCAGACTCCCAAAACATTTGGGATCTACTTGGCCAAATCCATTATAGAATAATTCCAAAATCTCTTAAATCAGAATCCAATGAAGACAGCGGAGGCGGTAGGTGGATCTCGAATCACAGAACGCAAGATAAATACCACATTGATCAGATTGATCTATTTATTGATTTGCCATTAGAGTTGCGGGTATTAGATGTACTTTGGTGTATGCATGTCGGTCGAAGAATTAATAAAAAACTAACAGATAATTGTTATGCTAACCGATTATCTCGACCTACTCATACTAAGCTGTTTAGATTATATTTTGACCAATATAAAAAATGGAGAGATACGGGATTAAAATATGCAGAAATAAGCCTTGAAACTGGCAGTAGCGTTGTCCTGCTTTCAATGGACATTTCACGTTTTTTTTATAATGTTGACGTTAATTGGAATCAGATATTTAGAAATACTTATGATGATTATGAAAAATCACTTTGCTATCTCCTATTAAGAATTCATGAATGTTACTTCAGGGCATGTTCTCCAATATTAGCAGCCAGCGGTATCGAAATCCCCGAGGATAGAGATGGATTGCTGCCAATCGGGCTTCAAAGTTCAAAAATACTTGCCAATCTTTCGCTACATCAATGGGATCAATCGGTAGTTCGCAAGCTTAACCCCAGATATTATGGCAGATATGTTGATGATATGCTTTTTGTTTTTGATAACCCTCCCCGCAGAAGCGCTAAAAGCATAGGCAATATAATAGATAATTATTTTATTGAAACTGGAATCCTAAGGAAAGATGCTGATACTGCCAATACTTATATACTCACAGGAATGCCTTTTAAAATAAAATCTGAAAAGCTGGTTGGTACATTTTTCGATCGGGATCACAGTTGGGCGGGATTAAAATCATTCATTGGGGAACTCCGGCGGCACAATAGCGAATTTCGATTTCTACCGACCGATGAGCAAGGAAGAGAGCTCGAAACGGCCGCTTTCGATATTTTGATGGAGGGCTCGCTGAATAAATTCAGAAGTATTTTAGCTGTTCGCGAAAATGGGATGGAATTATCGAAATTTCTTTCAAGCGAGATTATAGCTCACAGGTTATCGGCGGGAAAATTATCTGAGACAATTCGGAAGCAACTATCTCGATTCTGGCAGGGAAGAAATCTGTTTGATTTTATCAGGCTTTGGGAAAAGCAATTTACGCTTTTGTTCATTAAACATGAGAAAGAATACCTACAGCAATTTTGGAATCAAACGGAAGAACTCATATTGAATTTGATGCATAATGATAGGTCGATTTTAAAAGTGATACGAAAAGATGCAAAGGAACTAAGAAAGATAGCTTTCGCAAATATGCTTTCATTAGAAAATCAAGAAGAGCTAAACAATTGGGTGCTGGAGGTGGATGATTTTCCTGAGGATACTGTTCAATATGCCGCTAAAGTCCGGCAGGGCCATTTCTCTCGGGCGCAATATATTGTATGGCCATTTTTGCAGTTCTCAAGGTTCAACGGCAACTTGGCGCAACTTGGAATTTCTGCTGTTCTAGAATATTTGGCTCGCCGGCTAAGCAGGCCACTATCAAAATTTCGGTATATATATAAAGATGAGGAAGATTTATTTACCATTTTAAAGGCCGTTTCAAAATCTCAACCGATTCTAACGATGTTCGGTGAACCTGACAGGTTAGAGTCAAAAATTAATCCTGAAGATAGCATTCCTATAAAGATAAGTATTCCCGATGAATATGATAAAGGTGAAAATGGAATTACGATAGGTGTTGCAAATTTGCGTGTTCTTAAAAAAGACATTGAAGCATCCTATGAACTCCCCCACGGAAATCCAAATTTGAGCGATACTCGTTGGAAAGAGCTTTCAAAATTGCTAAACCTTGCCAAGAAAGAGAATTGTGATTTATTGATTCTTCCTGAGGTCTGCATACCGTGGTCATGGTTTCCACTTATGATCTCATACGCCAGGAAGCAAAAGATCGGACTAATATTTGGGCTAGAACACATCGTTGTTCAAAAAGATAGCCAGCATTCGGTTAATAACGTTGTTGTAGCAGCTTTGCCTTATAAAGAGGATGGGATTAACCAATGTGCTGTTGTTGCCCGGACCAAGAATTATTATTCCCCACATGAAATCGATGCATTCAAAGAATTGGATATTTTCCCTGTCGTCCCGGAAGCCCCGAACTATCATTTAATTCATTGGAAAGGTGTTGTATTTACGATATTCAATTGTTACGAGCTCACAGATATCTTCCACCGGGGCGTCTTCCGTGGCAAAATTGATGCCCTTTTTGCTGTGGAATGGAACCAAGATATCCCATATTTTTCAAATATTGTCGAATCAGCAGCAATTGATATTCATTGCACTATTATTCAGGCCAATACATCAGAATTTGGTGATTCCAGAGTTTTTTCTCCCGTCCACGGGGAGCATGATAGGAACATCATTCGTGTAAAGGGTGGTGACAACATTACGCTATTAAAAACGAGACTTCTTTTTGATGAACAGCGTGAGTTCCAGAAAGGGGCAATCTCCGTTAAGAAGAGCAAATTTAAACATACTCCTGCTGGATTTAAATACCAGCGTGGCAATGAATACCTTAATATCAACAGATGATTTTAGGTCTGCTCTTTGCTCTGTATTGAGCTGCAGGCACTACGGCACGCTATGAATTCACTTGGCAACCCTGGCATCCTTAAAAACCATAAGACCGCCTTCCTCTGCTCCAGGCGATATCCTGCAAGTATTGTCTCCAAAGCTTACGATTGGGCTATAGCGCAGCGTGAAGCCGGTAACTGCATCATCTCCGGTTTCCATTCGCAGATTGAAAAGGATGTATTTCATTTCCTGCTTAAAGGAACGCAGCCTATAATCATGGCACTTGCGCGAGGCCTGCCTCGGCGACTCGACCGGATTTTGAAAAAAGAAATAGATAACGAACGGCTGCTTCTGGTGACGCCATTCGAAAAATATTTTACAAGAGTCACGGTGGAAACGGCCTTCCGGCGCAACAAATTCATGTTGGAGCTTGCGGATGAAATCGTTGTTGCTCATGCTTCAGCCGGCGGGCGGCTGGAAAAGCTGTTGCGGCAGGTGAAAAATAAAGAAATTCGAGGCCTTGTGGACGATTCCCGCCGATGAGCGTTTTTGAATGACTGCCGAATGAGTGCTTGCACTGCGAACTTTTTTAGAGAGGGATACTATGGAAGTTGATCTCTTGAAACTTAAGCTTAATCAATTTCAACAAGAAGATTCAATGCGCAGTGCCAGAACAATTAATGCGCTCCGGCAACAGCTATCGCAGAATCCAGGTTTTGGTTCAGAACAAAAATATTCGCAAATATTTAATAAGGGTTGTGAATTAACGAAGGAAAGGTATTTTGGTAATACTGAACATAAAGGCATAATTGGAATATACACTGATTACTTTACGAAATATCCCGAAGAGCTTACGGAAGCCAAAATAAATGATATTTTGAAAGAAGAAATCAGTAAAATTGAAGGCGCAAATAAACAGGCGCTTCTTGCAGAAAGGCAAAAGGGGGCACAAAGAAAAGCAGACGATAAAGTAACTGGGTTTTACTTGGGCCAGTTGCATGCATTTCAAGGCACATTATTAGTTAAGGTGAAAGAAGCATTAACGATAAATTTACAGCAAATACTCAAAGATTACAATAAAAAAACAGCGGAGAATGCAGGGAATGTTTTAAATGAAGATCCTGAAAACAAAGACCACGACACCGTCCTTTCCGGCAAAATGCGAACTATCGAAGAAAGAATTGACGATTTTTGGGATCGGTTATCTGCTATTGATTTAATACATAGTCCGCTTGCGAAACACACCTGCTCTGTCGCTGAAAATACGCCGATTGGAACAATTAACGAGAAAATAGTCGCTATAAGAGAATTACTGAATTTTCCTACAGATATAGGACCCTGTCCACCTTTAAAAGAAGTGGTGCTTGAATCTTGGCAAGTGATTTCATGGATTAACAGCTACCCTGATGCGGAATTAATGAACATTCTTAATGAATACCGTGAATATGACAAACTCGGAGAGATGAAAGAGAATTATTTTGAAAAAAACAAGCCGCCGATGGCCGGTCAACTTGTTTATGAGAAAGATGATTTGTTCTCCTTTTTGAAATACCTGTATAATGATACCAATGCAAAAAGCCGATTATTGGACTTCGCACAGAATAGATATCATTTGATAAACACGATGAAAAGCGACCAGATTACAAAGGCAGGCCCGGCGGTCGGGCAAGTATTATCAGCGGAAATCCGTAAAAATTATAATAGGTTTTTTGAGATTGTGCAAAGCCAATGGACTATTGTGAAGATAAACCTTGGGATAGGAGAATTACCTGCTATAAATTTTGCACTTAACGACCCTGACGGCAGTGACCGGACTATTTCGCCGGATGAGTTTAAGCCAATTCTCGACATTATAAGAAACGATCTGGAGTTGTTAGATTGGCTGAAAAAACAAAGTCCCGCTATATTTTCGGATGAGTTGATTAAGTATCTATGGGACTGCGATAAAAGCGCAGAATGGCTTTTAAATAATGGAACAATTCCAATTCCATTCGCACACGTAAGAAATCAGGTTTTTAAATTTCTTTTAGAACTATCTGATACTGAATTAAACAAGGCAGAATTGCAGGAACACTCCGGGAGAAAGCTTTTAACTGCACCAGCAGCCGGGAAGGAGTCGCCGGACAGCGAAGCGGCGGGACCAGAGCCAATAGCGGAAGAGCCCGGAAGGGGGAACGAATTGATACTGAACGAGGCAATAAACAAAGCAGCATTTCCGATTGCGAAGGCGCTGGTACCAGATGAATATGAAGAGGGACTATTTGAATACGATCCTGCCTATCAACATACGCCGCTTGATTTCGCTAGGGAAAGGCTCACACTACTTGAAAGCGCTCTATATGGCTTATGGGGATCGCCACTTGCCCGAAGCTTTTTCGGCGATCTTGTGCAATGGCAAGGCGATTTCCAAAACAAGGAGCTTTGGCTTGCCGTGGCAGATGGGGAGCTCCTAGACGGCTATTTTATGACATTTGGTGATACCGTAGCTCAAGCGCATATGAGATCCATTATTAAAGAAAGAAATCCTTGGATGGAAAGTAATGGCCGCAACGGCGGCGCGACTGGAATCCGTTTTGAGCCTGAAATAAACCATATAAAAATTATCGATTGTGCCACTATTCCAGAGCATAACATTGCGAAATTAGCACGCGCGAGAATTCCTTTGATAGATATGGTAGATACTGGGAATATTTCTTCGCTTGGATTCCCGAACCCTTTCTGCAGTATGTTTAAAGGCAAGGCCGATGAGAAGCTTTTTGAAAATTGCAAGGCATGCATTAAGAGTTCTGCTTTTTGGAGGGCCTGGGCGGAAAAAAGGCATGCAAAAGAAATAAGAGCCTTGCCGCAAAAGCAGCCGCTTAAAGAAGATACGCCGCGAGAAGGAACGACGAACGAGGCAGGAGAAACGGGTAAAGAAAAAGAGGAGCCCTTCCAGAATAAATTCGAATTGCCGGCGGATATTCCAGCGTCCACAAAAGCACGATCAAAACCTTCTCAACGAAATAGAGACGACCATGGTAAGAAATGGATCACCTATAGTGAATCATCCCTCGGGGAAAAATATTATTTCGCTAAAACGGTACATATCGCAAAGGCTATGGAAAATAGCAGAGTTCCTCACTATATAGAACCTTTTGGAGGAGATAAAAACGATGAATCGAAGATGCGAATTTTTACTAAAAGAATTGCAGAAGGCGTTTATGATGGGCTTATCGTAACAGTTTATAAAAACCAAAAAGGCAGAAGCCAGGGGTACGCTATAATCAAAAATAGCGATAACAACGAACTTCAAAAGCGTGCGACTGCTGCTATAGCCTTTATTGAATCTTTAAAAGCTTCTACCATATCATAGTGCAAATCCTCGAAACACCCTTCTGGAAAAGAATCAGCGTAGTTTTTCCCCTTCTAAAAGCACAATTGCGATAAGTTAGGATAAGTACGGATAACTTAGGATAAGTTGCGATTAAATCTGCCTATTGAGGTGCATTGCCTTTATTTATTGGGCCCAAAAATGATATATACTATTACGCAACAGGAAATTGGGCAATAATAAATTCTTCGTGGGGATGCTATGGAACCGCTCTTCAGTATCAAGGCTGAGCTGGCCAAGCGAGGCCGAAAAATAAAGGACCTTGCAAAGGCCTTGGACTGGGATTATGGAAAACTTTCCCGGATTTTAAATGGCTTTCAGCCTGCATCACAGGGCTTTGATCGGCAGGTGAACATGATACTTCAGGCGTGGGACGCTGATAATTGCCGGGAGCATCGACGGGGCTAAATATGATCGACTTGCCTGAAGCTTTAAGGAACCTCGAAAAGATACACACTGCCGGTGAAAACAGCTGGCAAGCATGCTGCCCCTGCCATGAGGACAAAAGCCCGTCATTATCTATTACTTTAAGCTGCGATAAAATCCTGCTTTATTGCCATGCCGGTTGCGCCACCGAAAATATTGTTGCGGCGATTGGGCTGGAAATGAAGAATTTGTTTCTCGGAGAATCGCTTCAAAAAGCATTGAGAAATGAGACCGAATACAAGTATACGGATGAAAAAGATGCATATCTATTTTCGGTTGTTCGCGTCGAAATCCCAGGGAACCCAAAAACCTTTTATGTGAAAACGGCTGCCGGTTATGGTCTTAATGGCGCCCGGCGGGTATTGTATCACTTGCCCAAAATCGCCAAAGCTATTGCAGAGGAGGAATTGATCTTTATTGCAGAGGGCGAAAAAGATGTTGAAAACCTGGAAAAAATCGGATTATGTGCAACAACGAACAGCGGGGGGGCCGGAAAATGGCTTCCGGAATATTCGGAATCGCTAAGATGGGGTAAGATTGTTATTCTACCAGATAACGACCTGCCCGGACGGAAACACGGCTTACAAGTTGCCAATGCGCTTCAAGGCATTGCTCGGGAGGTAAAAATACTTGAACTTCCTGGCTTGCCGGCGAAGGGCGATGTTACGGACTGGCTGCTGGCGGGCGGCACGAAAGAGGCGCTTATCGATCTGGCGGGAAAAACGCCGATTTATGACAGTGCTACGACGACTGATACAGACACAGTGGAAAATATTTCAAGTCCGGATGCTATCCTCTCGCTCGTCTACGCGCCCTCTTGGGATAACATACCCCCAGAAACGCCCCCAATATTAACTCTTTCTGACACTCGTATTTGCAGCCCAGGAAATATGACGCTTTTGATAGCCCAGCACGGGTCCGGCAAATCAACATTGGGTGAAGTGACATGTGCAGCCAGAATAACACCATCGGCGGACACCTTTGGTATCAAAGCCGATCAAAAGGGTTTGTTTTATTACGTCGATACCGAACAAAGCAAACAGGACCATGCAAAGTTATGGCTGCGAACAATGAAACGGGCGAATGTGGAAAATGGAACCGTTCCGCAAAATTTACGCTTTGAGCTTATTAAAATGCTTCCGAATCTCGCAATGAGGAAGTGTTACCTTGAAAACATTGTCGCCACCCCTGACCTTGCCCTGTTGATCCTGGACGGTCTTGGTGACTTCGTAAGAGATGTAAATGACCCTGGTGAATGCAACGAATTCTTATTCTGGCTGCTATCGGAAGCGACGAAACGGGAATTCGGCATTTTAGCGACGATTCACCATAACCCTGCTGACCATACCGGAAAAAAAGCACGCGGTCACTTGGGCAGTGAAGCTATGAGGCGGTCAGAAAGTGTTTTCACCATAAAAAGAGTCCGAGAGAACGGCGATATCCGGACTCTTACTACAAATTTCGATTACGGAAAAAACCGCAGCGCTTCAGATAGCCTTTCAACTTCATTTACGTGGGATGATGGAGCGGGCATGTTCATTTCTTGCGATACGCCGGAAAAGAAGCCTGCCGCGCAGAAAAAAAGAGATGTCCTTCTCGAACAATTACGAGAACTTCAACCGACCTATAACTATACCGCCCTTGCCGAAGCAATTATGGTAAAAACGGGCAAAAGCATAGCCGCCGCGAAATCTCAAATTACGCGTTTTAGCAATGCTGGAAAAATAATTCGCGATGGCGATTTATGGAAAATTGCCCCTAATGATGATTTTTTTACAATGGATGGTGGAAATGAATGATTGGTTTCGTTTGGTATCAAAATGGTTTCGAAATGGTTTTGTTTTGGAAATTGGGAATTGGTTTCGTTTTTTGGTATCGGGGGGTGTATATATGACACCCCGATACTAACGAAACCTGCGACCGAAAGCAAAATGATACCAGGCGACACCGTACCATGTTTTTCAATATTTTCGGAACTCTAAAAAAGGAGAATTACAATGGCACCCACAAAAGATGAGCAGGAAAAATTCATCGAGCTTCGGGCTCGCGGTTACTCGTTTGATAAAATCGCTGCGGAGATCGGAGTTTCAAAGCCGACCCTCCTCAAGTGGCAGGATGAATTTAAAAAGGAAATTGCAACCATTGAATTTACCGAATCCCAGGCGCTTCTTGAGAATCATCGGCTTAATCGACGAGCCAGGATTGAATCGACCGCTTCGCAGCTTGAGAAGGTCATCAAGGCCATTGAGGCCAAAGACCTGAGCACAGAGAGTCTTAAAGACCTTTTAAAGATGAAAGACGGACTGGAGGAGTCCCTTGAGAAGCTGAAAACGGGGAGCATTGCTTATACGGGCATTATTGAACATACAAACATCCTGAAATGCTTTGATGAGGCTACGGAGAAAACGCTGAAACTTGACTGATTTTTTACCGAATTTTTACCGGGGAACTGAATATTCACCACTATTTAGGTAAATCCTTCGGCGGAAAGAAAAATTATTATGGGCGGATACGGCAGCGGAAGAAAATTTTACGGTGGAACAAGGCATGTAAAAGAAGATGGTCTGAACATCGATGGCAGAATTATAGCCGAGGCAATACAACGGAAGGGTAGTGGATATGAATATGTGGGAAAAATTACATGGAGCTGGAACGATGAGCCTTTCGCAAGTATAGGGTATAGCCTTATTGGGCATACCTTCACACTGGATTATACCAGCAATGGCGTGCCTCTGAAATATCCGGTTTCACTGACTACCACGAATCAGCCGAAGGGCGGGCTTCGGTATTGGTTTATCTGCCCTCTTCAGGGCTGCGGCGGGAGGCGCACCGCGAAGCTGTACCTCCCGAACGGCGCGAAATATTTCGGCTGCCGGAAATGTTACAACCTGACCTATAAAAGCTCCAATGAATCCCATAAAAACGACGGAATGTATCGACATTTGGCAATGGATTGCGGGATGAGTTTTGAAATGGTGAAAAATATTATGAAGAAGTAGACACCACCGGGCCTTGTTAAGTAGGCATGGAAGGCGAAAATATGGAAAATTCACAAGCTGATAAAAAAAAATGCAAGGGCGCGAAGCCGGACGGATCGTGCTGTACCGTCGCGGCGCTTCCGGGGTCGGATTTCTGCTTTTTCCATGACCCGGCAAGGGCGGGCGAACGGCAGGAGGCGCAAGCCTTGGGAGGTCGCCGTCACTGCATGAAAACGCTCAATGCCGACGCGCCGGACGTGAAGGTCGAAGATTGCCAGGACGTGCGCCTGCTTATCGCCGAAACGATCAACCAGGTCAGGAAAGGGGCAATCGATCCGCGTGTCGCTAACGCGGTCGGATACCTTGCGAACGTGTTTATTAAGGCGGTCGAACAAGGGGACCTTGAAAGCCGCCTGAAGGAAATTGAGGCAATCGTTAAAAACCAAAGGTCATCTTCCGAATTAAAGGTGGAAATTTAAAATGACAACCTCAACAAACATGAAGCGTTTTGAAAATATCGAATGCAATTTAACGCCGAAGGAATGGGCCATCCGAATAGTGGATGAAATAAGGAGTCACGCCTCCGAGTATGGATTTTATATAGCCATAAGTAATTATCCCGATAAATACGAGATACCTACCGTTAAACCTTATTCCATGATGAGAAGACAAGTCGAAAAACAGCATCCAGGCAATAGACCGGAAGTCATCCGGGAAAGAGACCGAGTTGGACGGAAGCTATTTGGAGAATTTCATGCGCTCAAGCTATTACTCTTTAATACCAACCAGGATATGAAAAACAAGGCTGAAATTTTCAAATTAAAGGAGAGAATTTTATTCTGGATGCTTTATACGTTGGTTTTAAAGCTGAAATCGATACTGAACTGTGAAGCCATCGACGATATCGATTCTAATGAAGGCGATCCCAATTCCCAATTGCAATCACTGGTGGAAATCTTCCTAAATTATGCGACCGACCTCATTGTTGAATCCTTCGCTTATGAGGAGGCAACGAAACTCATTCAGGAAAAATATTTTGACGGGCATCCTTTCCTTTATCGGGACATCGAAGCTATTCTAATGGCAACGAGTAAGCTAATTAAAGAAACAGTGAGCACGTTTAACCACTGTTTCAGGGAGAGCGAATCGACATCCACCGGGAAGGGCGACGGAGGCAAAAATGGAGCGGCCCTACAGGGCGAAAATGGAAGCTTGTTGCCTGTTGATATCGAGAAAATTAAAGAATCACTTGACCGCCAATTAATTTCCGAGATTGCGGAAAGATGGGCTAAAAATGCTATGGACAGGGCAACCTATGCAGCCCTTGAAAACATTGATCAAACTAAAGCGGATGAGTTTCTTTGGAACCTGGAAAAAGAAGAAGCCAAGATGCTCAAAACCCTCGATAAACCATAAACACTATTCGCGGAAAGGAAAGATAAAATGAGTACACAAGATTTAGGGGAAAACGGATCGCCGGGGCACGGCAGAGAACAGGACAGCCGCCTGATATCCGGCGCTGAAGCAGCGCGATACTGCGGAGTATCGAAAAAATTCATTTCGAAGCACACAGCAGCCGGCCGGTTTCCGGGCGTGGTAAGGGTAGGGCGGCTGCTTCACTATGACCGGCATATTATCGACCGACGAATAGCGGCGGGCAGGCTGTTACTGGAAAAACAGGAAGCAATTTAGAGCACAAGAGGGTACAAGGTGGTATATTATCTACAAGCCGTATCTGTTCCCATAGCCTGGAAGGAATTGAGCTTATGGGAATAGAACGAATGCATAACACATACAAGGTGAAGGCACGGCTCCGCATAAACGGAAAGATCGTGCAAAAGCAATGCACCTTGATCGGCGGGACCCGTGAAGAAGCAAAAGCCCTTTTCGAAAAGATGAAGGCCGGGCTTCGGGCGGAAGATGCCGGGCGCTCTTTGACAATCAAAAGTTTTGGCGAAATACTTGCGATTTTTAGGGAAAAGCGAAACAAGGTTTCAGCATCGGATGTATCGCGGTGCAACATGCTCGCCGCCGAACTTGGCGATATACCCTTAAATGGCTTCGCGGATTCTTTTGAAGGATACTTAAAAGTATTTAGAAACAGTCCAACGAGGAAAACAGGGGAACCGCCATGCAATGCCTCGGTAAACCGGATTATTGAGATTGTCCGGGCAGCGTTCAACCTATGCCTTGAATTAAACCTTGTTAAAGAGAATCCTATCACAAAAGCGCGTTTCCCGAAGGCGAAAGAGCGACCAAGAGACCGCTATTTGAATATAGAGGAGCGGCAGCGTCTTTTTAATGCAATCGAGAAGCATTTCCCGTATCTATTGCCCTTCATTCGGTACTCAATTCTTGTGCCCTCGCGGAAAAGCGAATTAACGCAACTGTCACGGGAAGCGTATAATGCATTCACGAATACGGTCTACATCCCGACCAGCAAAGCCGGAATACCGATTTATAAGCCGGTGCCTGATGAAATGAGGCCATACTTTCTGAATGGTATTCCGAAGGAATGTCCATGGCTATTCTTCCGGCAAGATAAGAGCGGCAAATTCCACTCTCTCGGCGATTTTAGAAAAGCCTTCCGGACGTGCCTGAAGATGGCGGGACTATCCAATGTTCGGGTCCATGATTTGCGCCATGTTGCTGCGAGCGATCTTTGCGCTCTTGGGAATAGTGAAAGGGAAATCATGGACATCGCCGGCTGGAAAACTCCAATGCTTTCGACTTACTGGCATAAAAACAGTTTGCGGAGCGCTCAAGCTATACGGTTTCAAGGTCACTGTGAAAACAGGTGTGAAAACATTCAGGTCGCAGTGGTGTAAAAACGCCGAAATTCTTTGAAAAACAGCGATTTTACGGGGAGCCCTTTGTACTCATAACCCAAAGGTCTCAGGTTCAAATCCTGACCCCGCTACCAATACAACTCCTATGTTTTCAGGGGGTTATAGGCGGTGGAAGAGATCATCTTCTGCCGCCTTTTTTATTTTGGCCATTATCCCGGCCATGGTCGAGGTACGTTGAAGCTACCGCTGCCTCCAGGTCACGGCGCTGATAATGAGTGTAATAATCATCCATGGCATCGGTACGATGACCAAGCATCTCCTTTGCGATCTCCTTGCCGGCTGCTGCCCGGAATACGAGTTTTGCCTTTTTCCGGGAGTCATGGAACCAGCGGTGCTCCCACCCCGCCGCCTCCCGCAGGCCCGAATTCCGCAGAAGTTTATACGGGGGCGCTTTGACGGACCACAGCTGCCCGGCGGTTCTTTCACCGATTTGAGCTGCAAGGGCTGCAGCGCACCGGGCTGAAAGCGGCCGCGGCTTGCGCATAACCCGCTTTTGTTTGCTTACCGTCACCATGAGGTAAGGCAGACCTTCTCCGGGGTGGAGGACTATGTCTTCAATCTGTAAACCCATGACCTCGCCGACCCGCAGGCCGCTTTCCCAGACGACAACGAAGAGTCGGCGGATCCAGTCCGGCAGGCCCAGTTCAAACGAGGCGATAATGATCTTTTCAAGGTCGTTTTCGGTTGGGACGTAATCCATGACCCTGATTCCCCGATCGATACGAACCAGCTGGCATGGATTATGCAGCGAAAGGCGGCGGAACCGGATCCAGTGATTGATTGCCGCGCGAACAATGATGAAGTAGTTGTACCGGTATTTCGGAGACCACCCGTCGAGAGGAAAATTCCGGAAATGGTTGACGATAAGGGATGGATTCCGATCGATCGTTTCCAGCCGCCAGTTCCCGATGAGCTTTTTTGCATGAGCGCCCATGCACCGCGCCGATGCTTCGCCGCGTCTCCCCACCATGACCTCTGACAAATAGGCATCGATAATCGCTGCCATGGTCGCCCTGCGTACGTGGCGATCGTCATAGACACCTCGCTCAATTTCCGAGAGGCGCATGGCTTCGAACCGTCGGGCTCCATTTTTTGTCTGATAGTCGGGCGGACATTTCTCGCAACGCAGCCGGCCGTTGACGTAATATTGGATAAACCAATCCGGCTTTCGTGTGGAAAGCTTTCGGATACGATTCAGGAGTGGACCTCCGGCGGCAAGCATGCACTCGCGGATGCGTTTCCTGGTGTTATCGTAGATCATCGGGCGCTCCTGTCTTGAGGAAAAGTTCCCCCGACCGAGCCTGCCGATCGCAACAAAAAACAGCTTCGGACGGGACCCCTGCTTCAACCTGGGCAAGTCGTGCGCGAAGATCGTCGCCATTAATCAGAATAATGCTTCCGATTTTCGCCCCTTTCAGAATTCCGGCATGGAAATAATACCGCGCCGTAACTGCCGGAATACCGAAGGCCTGCTCGATCTCCGCCGGCCGGTAATACTCTTTTTTCATCGCATTCATAACCGCCACCGTTTTGCGTTCGATTAAAGGACCAGTGAAATCGGGCTGTAATGTCTGGTATCAGGGATCTCCCCCCGCTGCAAATCTATCTTCTTCATTCGCCGCGGCGTACCGGTCTGGCGCCGCGGTGGTGCCAGAGGGGCATGTTCGAGATGGGTACTATCGATCGACAGGTCGTTATACCATAATAAAAGCTCATTGTTATAGACGGAAAAACACTCTTCGAGCGTTGCGCAGCCCGCACAGGGCTTGATTTTGCCATGCTTCCTGCGAGCCCGCTCAATGAGGGCCGATTTCAGCAACACCAGCGAAGGGCGATTGCTCTTTGCTGCATAAGCGACGACCGCGACGGGTTTCATGGGACCCCCTTAATGAAAAAAAATATTGACTTAGAATTTCTATTGACATAAAATCACGGAATCATCTATGTTTATACGCCGATCAGTTGTGTATCTGCCGATCAGTTGTGTATCTATAGTACGCGCGAGTATCTTTTTTGTGAGCAATCCGTAGGTCGGGAGATTTCCGGCAGCATCGCCTTATGGTTTCGCTGCTATAATCCACCCGATCGAAGCCCATCCCGGTGCGGAAGCCAGAGTGCAGGAAAAATTGTACAGAGTATGCCGCCGGGGACACTGCAGGCAAAGCCGATCGACCTTTATGTACGGATATTGCGGATTTTCGGGGCGCATTACCGGGCTCCGACCGAAGCTGAAAAAGAAAAAACTGTAATATAGAATAGAGTAGAGAGATTATAATTGGGGTGGGGCGAAGGCGGATACCGAAGTGTGGGCCAGATCCCTCGAAATCCCGGAAACGAGGAAAAACCGATTTCGTCTGATGCATGAGTGAGTTCATGATGACTATTGTACTCCATGGCGAACCGGTGCCGGTGATTGCAATGCCGGGATCGTCGAAGGTGAACTGTTTTATTTCAAACATTCAAAGAGCACTGTACCCTTAATATAATACCAATTATTATCTTGTGCAAGATTTATTTTATCATGTGGGGAAAAGAACTATGAACACCATGCACATCCGGCTCAAATCCTTCAGGGAAAATGTACTGCACCTCTCCCAGGAAAAGACGGCCTCGGCGATCGGCATTACTCAGCGCGCGTATGCCTATTATGAGCTGGGGAAAAGCGAACCATCCATCAGGACGCTCGCAACCCTCTCCGAACTTGGATGCGACCTCATCTGGCTCATTACCGGCAGGGATCCCAACCGGCTCAAGGAGGGCACCTTACAGGAAAAACTCGAACTCGCGCACGCTGAGCTTGTCAAAGTGGCCGAAGAGCGGGACAAGTCAAGGGCGCAGGTCGATATCCTGAAGGAAGTTCTTAACAAGACCCTCACCAATGAAGTTGATTCGAAGTCAAAAACGCCGGATCGTCGTTATGCGGAGCTCCGTGCGGACATCGAAATGCTCAATTCCGTCATGCTGCAGATCAAGAAGAACTTCGAGATCCACGAGATTGAATGCAAAATTGTCAAACAGGCGGTCGGCGCTTCCGGCCTCCCGAAGGAAGAGCTCATCATTCCCGAGGAGGAGATGGAATCCGCCTCGCCGAAAATGCGGGAGGCGCTCTCGCGCTACCGTGGCCAGGTGGACGCGCTGATGGAGTTCGGCGCACGAATGGCGCAGGAGTGGGCAGGGATTGATAAGAAGGAACCAGCGAAAGAATAATTACAAATACAAAGGCTTTTGATGGGGGAACCATTAAAAAATGGTTCCCCCTGGTCGGAGCAGCGCAAAGCCGCGTCTCCGACACACCCCTTCCTGCGGAAGCACGAGGCAATGCCTGCCTCACTTAAGCTCAGCAGGTGCCTCGTACCTCCGCAACGCCTCCATTAGGTAGAAAGAACATAAAACATTTCGTACGGACGGGCTATAAACCCCCCTTATCATTTTCATTCCAAGTGGATTATCAGGGGGATTCACGAATTCCTTTCCTGCCTGTCTACAAATACTGATGTTTTTGAAATCATTCATTATCCTTATTATATTGCAACAACCCCATCAGCGAATTTCCCGCAATCCCTGCATCGTTTGCCTGCCATCCAATAAATTATCCCGCTTTAACTAATGTCAACAATCCGCTTTGCCGCAATACCGTAAGGATTTGCACGATCTTTGGGGCCGCTTGACCGAAAATACCTGTGAAACCGCCTTGGATTATTATCGGAAAGGCATTGCACATCGCCTGTCGCTCGTCGTATGCCGGAACCATAAGGCTGGAAAAGGATCTTCTGTCCTCCGGAAAAAGGAGTCGAATATTGACAGATCATAAAAAAGGCGCCATTTACACGATCATCCCGGTCCATTGATTACCGGATTCAGGAAGCGCGCATCCGACGAAAAAAAAAGTGCGCATGAGGAGTATTTAAGAAAAAGGGGCAGGCAGGAAAAAGCAAAAAATGGTTAGAGAGCCGGAGGGTTGGAGAGTTACTAATCAGTTCATAAGTATAGTCTCATAGGAGGACCGTTCGCCCTGAGCTTGTTGAAGGGCGAGCATCAATTCCGCACCGTTCATGGTTCGACAGGCTCACCACGAACGGCTGGAGGTAACCCCACTGATGAACTGCTTAGTAATGCAAAATCAATATCAGGCAACCGGGAAGGGTTCATAAGTTCCGTCACCTGAAACCATGAGCGGTGAGCCAATCGAACCAAGATCATCTGCATTTCAGGTACTCGCTTTTCGAAAGGCTCAGGAGCAACGGCGTCTGTGGAATCCTTACTAATATTCTGATTGGTAACCCTCAAACCCCCTAACTTTTTCAAAGGAGCTATTATGGCAATCGGACCGCAGGGCGGCGCAACTTCGGATATCGACATTGTAACTACGCGACGGTACGGCGGGCAGAACGGCGAACCGCCGAAGCCCGACCGGCTCATGGTGCAGTCGCAGACTGCATGGCGGGATGTACGGAAACTCAATATTTACGAATTTATCGAACAGACATACTTCGGCTCGCGCGGGTATCGGGATGCGTACTACCTTATCCCGCATCCCCGCGAGGCATATTATGAGAACCGTCGTGCCTCCTCCTGCTACAACAACATTTTCCGGCCCGTGATAAATGCGCAGGTCGATGATGTCTTTGCGGATGCTATAGGCCGCGATTGCGATAATCAGGAGTTCCGGAAATTCATTACTAATTGCGATAACTGCGGCACGCCGCTCCAGAACATGGTTGAGGATGCCATGCACTATGGCCGCATGCACGATGTCGTTTTCGTAGTCATGGATAACTATCGCACCGAGGAACAGCCGGCAACCGCGGGCGAGGCGATTACGGAGAGGGTCCTGCCGTATATCTATCTCAAGCGGGCGCAGGATGTGAAGGAATGGAACACCGACAAATTCGGCAGTCTGCTCTCGATAGACTTCCGGGATGAAATGATTACCGAGACGGTTCCGGGCGGCGACAACGACGAACAGCTTCCCTGCCAGACCTACCGGCACTGGGAGGCGGGAAAATGGAACGTTTACAAAATCAAAACCGGCGAAGACGGAAAGGAAATCAAGGTTCCGCTCGAAGCCGGTACCATCGGCATCGACGAACTGCCGGTGATCCCCATGCTTGACTTTGCGCGAACGGACAACCTGAAAACCATGCCCGAACCGTCAAGCTACGACCTCGCATTCCTGTGTTTTGCACTTTTCAACAAGGAGTCGGAGGCGCGGACCCTCGAGCAGTACCAGGCGTTCAGCATTTTTTATGCACAGGGAATCGACCAGCAGTCCATGACGGTTTCTCCCAACAATCTCTGGGTGCTCCCGGCCGATGCAAAAATTCCCCCGGGAATGATCAGCCCCAACCCGGAGCACCTGAAAAACCACTACGACTCGTGCGACCGGATCGTCCAGCTCATCCGTGCCAACGCCGGGCAGCGCGGCGTGCTTGCAACCGAGCCGAAATATTCGGCAAGCGGCGTTGCGAAACAGTGGGATTTCAGGGGCGAAGAGAAGATACTCCGGCGAACGAGTTTAGCGGCGAAAAACCTTGAAATCCGCATTGCAAAGCTGTTCCAGCGATATACCGGGACCAGCTTCGATTATGCACCCGACTACCCGGAGAAATTCGACCCCGCTGTAAAGGACAACAAGGTTGCCCAGCTTACGCAGCTCATCGGGTCCATGCCGCCTAAGCCGTTTGCCAGGGCGGCATGGGAGTGGCTGGGCGAGCACTATTTCGGATCCGACGAAGACACCGGCAACACCCTTATCGCGGACATCGGCCTCAGTCCTATGTTCGCCGGAGAGGGGGCAATGCCTTCCGATCCGGTCGGAAAATGAGCCGGCGGCGGCAATGGCTCCCGAAATCATTTTTAAACCTGCGAACCGTACTATAATGAGGAGTTGGGGTTTTATTCACAAAGGGGACTGAAGAAACATGAATGAGCTGATTCCCGTGACGTTGCAGTGTCCCTACTGCGGAGAGACGATTGAAATTCTGGTAGATACTTCGGGGGACGAGGAGTACAGCGAAGATTGTTCCGTGTGCTGCGAACCCATGGCGATTTCGGTAATATTCAACGGAGATGACCTGCCGCGCGTTGAGGCGCGGCAGGAGGGATAAAAAATCCTTTAAAATACGTCTGCTGGAATCGCTTACGGATTAGGATTGTCGTGATGCGCGCGGTAGGCGAGACATTTTTTGAGCTCAGCGATAGCTCTTTTGCACTCCATGATCGCCTTTGCCTTATGGCCGCCGAAATTGTGCGGCGCAGCCTGCATGTAATCGATCGCATCCTGAAGGTTGTTGATCGCAGCAGAGATACGCGGATGCATAGCCGCTTCTTCATGCATTCCTCCACCTTCCATCGGCTGGGCAAAGACCGGGGACATGGGCACAAAGCAGAAGGAAAGGAGCACGGCGGATAGCACAAGCTTCTTCATACAGGCCTCCATGTAAAGGGGTTTATTTCACCCGGCGCATACTTCCGGGTGCAGATGCCAGGTGAGAGAGCAAAATACATTGCTCCCACGGGACAGCATTAAGACGATCAATTATCATGCCATACTATAATTAAGTTTGAGTTATTCATATTTCTTTAAGTAATCATCAGAAAACTATTAATTAAAGCGAAAATCATACTTCCGAATAGTCCCCATCGCGAGGCAGGAAAATGCCAACCAAATGGAAATACCACTATCAAAACGGTAAATATATCACTATTACTGCCTGCCGATGGTTGAGTGCTTGGGGAAGTGCGCATCGATTTTCACCTGCCCGATGGATTGAAGCTCCCCGAAGCAGAGCTCCGGGGACCGCGAAAGCAGCCTGCCATGCGCTCGCTGTGCCTGTTCAAAGCCTCATCGCAGAAAAAAAACGCTGAAAACCTTAAGGAATATCGCATTTTAATGCCATTTGAAAAGCAATAGAGCTATTTATAATCGTTATATCTGTTGTTTATTCAGTATATTACACAATTTATATCTATATTTTCGTAGTTCTTAGTCAAATTAGGGTGCAAAATAGTACTTTTATTAAGAGGCTCCGCAAGGGGTCGCGCAGTGACATGATCGGGGCGGATAAGCGGATGGCCATCCGCGAATCCTCAGGGACCTTCAGGGGGCATGGTAGTGCTACCACACTATCGTGCCCCTTTTTATTCGCCCCGGATTTTTAACCCCGGCCCGTCGGGCTGGGTCCGGACCGCCGTTGGCGGCACAGAGGCCATAGGCCAAAGGAGCGTAGCAATGCCTAAGACAGTTGAGGAAGTTCTCGGAAGCTTGCCGGAAGAAGATCGCGGAGTCGTTGGCGCTGCGATTGATGCCGTGAAAGCCGATGGGTCGAAAAAGTACAGCGAGGCGCGCGGTGAAGTTACCAGGCTTCTCGATAAGTACAAGCCCCTCGAAAAGGCATTTCAGGAGGCCGGGATCGATCCGGCGAACGCTGAAAATCTGATTGACTCCTTAAAGGGAGTCAAGGAAGCAACCGCAAAGGCGGGCAAAACCAGCGAACTCGAACGGACCGTCGCTCAACTCCAAAAGGACCGAGAGGCCGACAGGGCCGAACTCGCAGCAACACGAGAGCGGGTTCGGTTGAAAACTCTTTCGGAAATGCTCAATATCGCCATAGGCGACGACCTGATTGACGGAACCAAACAATACATCATCCCACAGCTTATTACTGCGGGGGTTGCTGTTCTGGATGCCGATGGAGAAACATTGACATTCAAAATCAATGGAGAACAGCTCGACGCAAACGCAGGCATTGAGGCATGGAAAAAGGCAAATAAAGCCTGCCTGAAAAGCAATCAAGCCGGAGGCAGCGGAACCAGTGGCGGTACAACGGGACCGCGCAAGTCCGGCGACGGGAAGCTACATGTTTCCCAACGTGAATATGACGCCATGAGCGCTAAGGATAAGTCCCGGTTCTTGGTTTATGCGGACGGAAAATCAACGGGAAATGTTATTGATCCAAATTAATCTCGGCCTCACTGAGGCCGGAAAGGAAGTAGCTTATGTCTAACGACCTCAGTAAGCTCCAACCGCTGCTCTTCAGCGCGGCGCAGACCATCGCCAACGAACCCACGGCGGTGCTTGAAGCCATTTCCAATACGTTTGACGACAAAGGTGTTGCAGTCGGAGATAAGGTCATTATCCCGGTCGCTCCGCCTGCGCAGCTGGACGCCTTTGTTCCGTCCAACATTCCCCCCAGCGGCGACAATGCGGTGGCCACCAATGTATCGGTAACCATCACCAACTCCAGCAAGGTTTGTTGGAACCTCACCGGTGAGCAACAGCGCTCTCTCGAAAACGCGACCATCGATACCGAATGGATACGGCAGATGATCGAACAGGGTATGCGAACGCTGCGGAATGATGCCGAAGCCAAAGCCTGGGCGGCTGCTCTCAATGGCGCATCCCGCGCGGTTGGAACGGCTGGACAAACGCCTTTCCAGAATACCACCGGCACCTCGGTTTACTACCAGCTCAATGCCCTCGCAGCTGCCAAAAAGGTGATGCTGGATCAGGGTTGCCCGGATGCGGGTCTGACGGCGATCATCGATACCAATGCCGGACTGAACCTCCGGCAGCTCGGTGTTTACCAGAACTTCTACCAGGCCGGAACCGACAAGCAGCTCCGCCAGGGCATGTTCCTGCCTGCCTTCGGAATTTCCATAGCGGAATCGGCACAGGTGGGTTATCATACGGCGGGAACCGCGACGAGCGTCACGACCAACGATACCGTTGATGCGCTCAATGCTCAGACCATCGGTATCACCGGAACCGGGATAAGCCTGAGCCAAAATGATTTCGTGAGCTTCGGTACGACACCGGCAACCGCGGCGTATCAGGTGACGAATGCCACGGCCCTGACGGGTGCGGGCAATATTCTCCTGAACCGTCCGGGAATAGCGAAGGTTCCGCTTGCCACCGGCATGGCGGTAACATGCGCGGGTTCCTACACCGGAAATATCGTGCTCGAAAAGAGTTCCGTTGTCGGCTGCATCCGGCCCCCGATCATCCCGGACAACCCCACCATCCAGCAGCTCAAGATCGGCGATCAAAAAACCGGCCTGACCTTCCTCATGTTGGACATTGCTCAGTACGGACAGCGAACCTGGGAGTTGCATCTCGCCTATGGATTCGCGGCGGTCCAACCGGCTTTCATCTGTGCGCTGTTGGGGTAATTAAGCCTGTTGCGGAAGGGGCTCTCTTCGGAGAGCCCTGTCACCGAGCGGTTCCGGGGGTGGGAGTGGCGGATCTGTTCAATATCAAGTTTACCTATGACCTGAGCGCTTTCAATGCCGCCTGCAGCGGGGCATCGGCAGCAGTTCAGACCGCGCTCCATACCGGAATCGAAGACGCCTGCACCGAAATTCAGGGAATGGCACAAGAACGGCATAAATTCCAGACCCAAACAGGAGCTGCGGAACATGCGATCCAGGTTAAGCCTGTTGTCGATAATGGTGTAACCGTAACCGGGGAAGTTTTTCTTAACAGTAGGGATTGCCCTCATGTTATCTATCAGCATGAGGGGACTGGGCTTTATGGGCCAATGAATCGCCAGTACCCCATTTCCCCCAAGAATGCCAAAGCCCTTCATTTTGTAAGCGGAGGTCAGGGCTTTTTTGCAAAGCATGTTCTCGCAAATGGTATCCTTCCCGATCCATTCTTGATCAATGCCGCAAAGAAGCTCGCTCCTGAGATTACGCAAAAATTGACACGGGCGCTTGCCAATGCCCTGAGATCGGCGGGCTTCTAATGCTCTCAGTAAAGTTTCGAGGACCGACAATCGATTTTATCGACGGCAACCAGGCACAGAACCCGGCAACGCTGACCTATCCCTGGGTATCGAATCAATGCGGCATCCTGCATTACCTCACCACGGGGCAAGCAAAATTTGACGGCAGCATGTACCCACTCGCCCTCGCGGCTGGGACCAATGCGACCACGCTTATTTGCTGCGATGACACTACTTTTGCCGATGCCTTTTCCGGCGGTCGCGGCATGGTTTCAATAAGCGGACGCCCAGGTTTCGCGGCTGTTAATCAGTTCGGGGCAACTTTGAGCGGGGATATGGCCATCGGTGTCGGGGATCAGATAAAAATATCGCTTACTCAGGCCCTATCATGGGCGACACCGCTTTTCTATGTTACTGCCGGGCCTTCGGGCTATTCCTGCGAGTTCCGGGATGCTCTTGTTCAAAATTTCATTATCGCTAATGATTCGCGGGTCGGCCAATGGCTTGATGACCTGGACGAGGACATAAATTACAAGGCGATGGAATATGGCCTACTGACCTCACAAATTCTCATGCCCCTGCATCCGCGCATCAAAGAATACGCCCGCTCCTATTTACAGATGATGATTATGAGGGATAACATCGGTGTCAATAATGCGAGCGTAGGAGCTGAAGAAAAGTACCAAATCAAATATCTCCTTTATAAATCTGAAACCGAGCGCACGCGCAAACTCTTGACGCGAGATATCTTCTGGCTCCAGGATATGGCGATAAGGGGCGTGAATCGCAGTGGTGGAACCATTGATTTGGTGCGGGGATGATATGGCACGACTGACCGACATAGCCGCAGAAATCGCGAACCTGCTTCAAAGCATTACCGTTGCGAACGGGTTCTCTTTCAATTTCGGAACCATAAACCAGCCCGATGCGGCACTATGCAGCTATCCCGCTGCCGATATCACGTATTCAAGCGACGCGCCGGAGAGCGCCGCGCAAGCTGCCTATGGCTACGATGTCGCGCAATTCGTGATTAAGCTCATACCGGCAAACCCGAATTCCAACGCAGTGAGCAACCCCGCAGCAGGCGTCCCGACGCCTGTGCATGCCATCGATGCGATTATCGATGTTGTCGTGGCTGCGATCAAGCAGCGGGTGCGTTTCCAGCAGGGTGTTTTGCCTATTTCGGGCAATGCTTACATGATTTACAAGGGATTCAAGAAAACCATTGAGAAGTCTGGCGATATTTTCCGGCCCGACAGCGTGCTGTTCAATCTCGAAGTGCATTACCAGAGTACCGAGCTTGAGGACTTTACTGCCGTTGCGCCATTCGTCACAACAGGGGCAGGCGATGTCGAGTTCGAAGCGCCTCTCGTTGAAACCTTAACATCTGGATAAATTGATCTTTCACAAAGGAAGGATGGTGCCGTATGGCATATAAACAGTTAGATATTCTCTTCGGAGCGGCGGAAACGGGCCTCACGGGTGGGCCGATGGACATTTCCCTTGCAACTCCAACGGCATTATCATCGCCGTTTACTCCGGCTTCAACCTCAGCGAATAAGGCAAATTTCCTTCAGGTTTCCGACGGCTTCAGTCTGGACATCCAAAACGAGATGACAGCCCAGAAGTTCGCAACCGGAGCCTTCGACCAGCACGGAAGCGTACCGGGCACGATCAGCGCGGAAGCGAAGATAACGACCTATTTGAAATCGGCGGGACGCGGAACAGCCGACGCCTTTGCAGCATACCTCGCAGCATGCGGCATGGCTATTACGGAGAGTGCTGCGGGCGGCGAGGGAGGGTCAGGCAACCCGGCCATTTATGTTCCTTCCTCCGATTACGCTACCGCATGGAACCCGATGACGCTTTGGAAATACACCGGGGAAACCACAGCCAGTGGCAGCTATCTCTACCAGGCGAATGGAGTGCTGTTCAATGGCGTGCTGAAGGGCGAAATCGGCAAGCGCTTCCAGCTCGATCTTACGGGTAAGGGTGCGGTGAATAATCTTCCGGACCTTGCGACGTATCCGACCGGACCCTTTACGCAGCTTTCCGACGTCAACCCCTCAGTCATGAAGGCCTCGGCCACAACGATTCTGGGAGCGACTTACCGGATGCTTTCCTTTGAATTCGACTTCGGCAACAAGGTCGAATTGATAAAGGATATGACGGCGACCTACGGATTCGCGCGAGCGGATATTACGGACCGTGCGGCAAAATGGAAATGCAAGATTTTCGAGTCTCCCTATACCGGAGAAGGCAACACGAATTTGTATACGGCAATGCAGGAGCAAACCACCTTCGACATTTCCTTTGCATTTGCGCTGACTGCCGGGTTCGGAATCACCATTTCCACCGGGTACAGCACCACGGCCCCGCTGGCGGCAAATGCTGCGCAGCTCACCAAGGTCGTACCGGGCAACGAAAACGCCCTGAACACCTGGGAGCTTGAGGGCATCATCGTCGGCAACAACTGGGCGCTGCAAACCAGCGTATAATCAACAGCATTTTAACGACCTTGAAAGGGGAAAATCATGGCAACAACGAAGTATGAAGTCGGGCAACAGGTCAAGACTCCGGAAGGCACGGGGACGGTGGAATCGGTAAGCATCACCTCCGCCGGTATTATCTACACGGTAAAAGAGCCGGTTCCGACACAGTATCGGAGTTACACACATCCGGAGTCGGCAGTTTCCGCCGTTACGACAGCGGCAGCGGCAGCATAACCACGCGAGACCACCTTGGGGGCGGCAGCTGTCGCCCCCGAATTCTACAGAGCCGGGGAGGGCTTTAAAATGATTCCATTGAGCATGAGACAGAAGACGGTTATCTTTACCGATGACGACGGTATTGTCTGGAGATTCGCCGTGAAGACGGGCGACAGTGAACTCCGGCTCATCCAGAGTTATGAGGCGGCAAAGGGCGACACCGGGGAATGGATCAGGAAGCAGATTGACCTGTTTAACGAGATCGTTCAGGGCTGGGCAGCGCCGTCAGGTTCGGCCATGGCAGCATTCCCGGGAGATGGCAACCCCGCCGCTTTGTTCACGTCGATGGAGCGCGCGGAAGTGTTTTCGCTCTGGCACAAGGCCAATAGCCTCTCCGTCGAGCAAAAAAAAAGCTGATTGTCGCCGTCGGGCTCATGTATGAGCCGCACTCGAAGATTTTCGATTGCAGCTTTTGCGCGGCAAGCGACAAAAAGGAGTATGGGTGCAAGCGTAATCGGCGTATAGCCATCCATAAATTCAACTGCTCATGTGGCGGGCAAAAGGGATGCGATATATGCAAGGGGCATGGGTTCTTCAAGCTGAAGCGTTGTCCGGTGAAGTATTCGGAGGACTCCCAAACGAGAACGATCCTGCCCTATTTTTTCGCCTGGAAAAATGGCAATGAGTTCCCGGACGGCCGGGCGCGGCTCGACCAGCCGGTGACGCTCTTGCAGGCGTTTAACATTCTTAATGCGATATGCAACAAGCTCGACTCCGAGGCAATGGAGCGGGCGAGGAATAAAAAATGAGCGACGAAAACAAAATTGAAGTACCCATAGGCGCAAAAAACGATTTAAGCTCGGTGTTTGCACAGCTGAAAAAGGAAGCACAGGAAGCTTTTCAGCAAATGGGGAACGATGCGAAATCCGGTGCTGCTCAGGTTGTCGGCGCTACCGGCGATATAGAGGGTGCGACCAAGAAGGCAACGGCAGCGGTAAAAGAATCGCAGCTTTCAATAGCCAACATAGCGACGGAGATTAAGAGCAATTTCACCAACGCGATCAAGGGCGGCATCGTCGGCATGGTTGGCTTTGCGGCCGCTATGAAAATAAAGGACAAAATAATAGCTCTACATGATGCCAATCAAAAGCACAATACTATCGTTATGCAACTCACGGCTTCACTCGGATATTATTCAAGGGCACTAAACGAACAGGCTGAGGGATTAGAAAAATCAAAATTCGTTGAAAAGGATGAGATTCTTCAAGCGGATCAGCGGTTATCGAATTACTTTAAGGAAGAATCGCAAATAAAGGCGCTCATACCCGCTGTCCTTGATCTTTCCAAAGCTAAGGGCATTGATCTTGCCTCGGCTGCTAACCTTGTTGCTGTAGCATGGCAAAAAGGAGAAAACGCGGCAGATAAAGATGAAGCCGGGGTCGGAAGGTTAGGCATCCAATTTGAAAAGACCGGGCATGATGCGGAAGACCTCACAAATCTTGTTGACGCACTTAATAAAAAATTCGGGGCACAATCACAGGCAGTAGCAGATTCCCTTGATGGATGGAGTAAACTATCCTTTTGGTGGAAGGCTGAGAACAAGAATTTAGGAGAACAGATTTTCGGGTATAGCAAAGCAGAGCAAGCGGCAAAGGTTTACGAGGCCCAGGTTCGTGCCCTTGCACAAGCAGAGCAGACATGGGGAGAAAAGCTTACCGATAATATCAGCACCATGTATCACGTTCATGGACAGGAATCAGTAGATATTACTGTGGGGGGGATTAAGCAGGCCATAAAGGCTTATGATGATGAGGAATTTGCTTTGAGTCATGTGGCCCTCGCGGCGGCAGCGGCAGATAAGGCACTTGCAAATTATAATTCATCAATTTCTATAGCCGGGACGTCTACCTCAGCATTCAATATGCTTTCCAATCCTAACGGACCAGGTGGCGCAATATCTCCGGGAACACAAGAGCAGATAGATAAAACTAATAAGTTGCAAGAAGAACAAGGGAAAAATGCCGCCGAACAGGCGCGCAAAGCCGCCGAAGAAATCCGCACCGTTCAAAAGGAGCTTATCACCGCGCAGGAGATCGACGGGCAAACCGGCTATGCAAAGCAGCGGGCGGAACTCGAAGCGCATTATATCGAGGAACAGCAGGAATATGCGGGCAACGCAAAGGCCTTGGAGATAATCAACACAAAACATTATTACGATGAAGCGAATTTAGAGGCTGCGCATGATGCTGAGACATTGAAAAATCAGCAGGAAACCAATAAGAAGGCCGAGGAAGAGGCGAGCCGAACCAAAAAGGAGCAAATCAGCACGCTCGAAGAACAGATCAGAGAAATTGACAGACAAACGAGGGAAGCGGATCGCACCATAAAGGAATATTGGGATGCGCTCAAAAGGGATAATCAGGAAAAAGTAAAAGACTGGACCAAGATGGGTGATGAGGTCGGGGCCGCATTGGCGAAGGGAATCTCCGGCGGTAAGGGCGGCATGAAGGCTGCTTTCAAAGAAGTGCTGAATATCGAACTCGACTTTCTTGAAAAGAAACTGCAATCGACGATCATTGCTCTTACCTTGGGAGATATCACAAAACTCGGATGGTTCGGGCTCGCTGAGGCAGCGGTTGAGGGGGCGGCGATCACGGGGATATTTGATGTCGCCAAATCAAAAATCTCCGCCTTCGCCCTCGGTACTGACTACGCTCCGGGCGGCCCGGCCATTATTAACGAGCGCGGGCCGGAAATGGTGAATCTTCCCCGCGGCACGCAGGTTTACAACCACACACGGACGTCGAATATGACGGCGAACTCCGGGCATACCTTCAATATCCACGTTCACGACGCCCAGGGAAACATTCTGGAAAGCGCGACCGCGGCAATCCGCAGCGGTGGCGCGGAGCGGTTCGTATCGACCCTGAACGAGCACCTGCAGGGGCTGAACTGATGATGTACCTTTGCGACAGGTCGAACACTTGCAAATTCGCACTTCTGGATTGCCATGGCTTTTGCCAGCAACTTCAGGAAAAATGCCCGATAATGATGATGTGCCCTTTGTCAGTTTCATGCAATCGCATGTGCTACCACAACGACACGCCGCACCCATTCGCAAGCGATTGCACAGGGCTTGAGGAAAACGGTTGCCCGGCATGCGTGAAGGTGGGCCCATGAGCGGCGACACCATGACCTTCAGCTCCGGTTCCTGGGACCCGACCACCAACACGTGGACGGACGCGGTATGGTCTGATGGCACTGGGGCCCCAACATCCCTCACCATCAACCGGCCCCTGCATGAGTATACTGCCGAAATCCACATGCCCATCGAGACCATTAAAAGCCAGATCGGCGACTGGCACTTTTTCGACAACGACGCCTCCGGCAGTAGCGACTACCGGCTCTGTACCATGAATCTTGAGTTACCTGTAATCCAAAAGCAGGACTTGAATGACTGGATCAGGCTGGATAACCAGGGCCGCGCATTGCCCTTCAAAATGTACATCGACTCCGGGCTCTCGGGAGCTGTTGCAGGTGATGCCTCGGACGGCTTCTACCCCTTCGGCCCGGACCTTTACGCAGTCGGTAATTCCGGCGATACCTCATACTCCTGCATAGTCCAGCCGGTTCAGCATGAACAGGGCGGGGCGCTGTGGCAGCCATTTCGGTGGTTCGAAGACAAGCTCACCCTCCTCCTTGTCTCGCCTGTCAGCGCCCTTCCTGTTTCGTCCCTGTGCTCAACCGGCGGGCAGGCTCAGGGGCCGCTGTCTTTTGGCATGGTATCCGGCCTCATGTTCCCGCAAGACGGGTTCAAACCGAAGCCCGCTTACAATTACGATATCGGGGTATCGCTTGCTGGGGTACCGGGAGTGGTGGACGCCGTAACCGATTACTACGAGACCTCTTTCGAGGTTGCTGCGAACCTCGGTAACGCCGCGGCGCTTATATCAATGCTCACGGGGATCACGGGAACGAGCGGTCGCGCCAATTCAATGACCTTCTACGCCGTCAGCAATGGCTCGCAGCCGGACCCTTACCCATTTGGAATAGATAACCCATCCGGAGAAGAAGGCTTTTCCGTGCATCTCCTGGGGGCCGAAAAAAAGGATAATGAGATCGTCCTGAAAATTACCCATGAGAGCTACAACAGGTTCAGGATTCCTTTGACACTTTCCAAGGCGGCTTAGATGAGCTATAAACAGATATCCCTTGCTTATGATCCCGCGACCCTTGAAATAAACGGCAGCCGGCAGCTTGCCGTCAAGAGCGGCGGTGGAAGCGTTGCTTCTGTGAACGGAAAAACCGGTACGGTTGTGCTTACGGCTGCGGATGTAGGAGCCGATACCGCAGACGCGGCAGCGACGGAAACAACGCGGGCCGAAGGCGCTGAATCAGCCATTGCGGGCGACCTCTCGACCCATGCTGATCTTACCACAACCGCGCATGGGGGAATCGTAGCCTCATCCGCAATAGGGGCCGACTCCGGGGTATGCGGGCTTGACATAAACGGCAAGGTTTCGACGACGAACCT
>QGNH01001291.1_pt1 | contig 46721 bp, 61 predicted proteins | sample 1735481 | NCBI WGS metagenome assembly QGNH01 (sample SAMN09239004, study PRJNA386568) | Viral metagenome, whole genome shotgun sequencing project.
CTCAACGCCGTCGAGGGCTTCTTTGCTAAGCTGACGAAGCGCAGGCTTGCACGCGGCGTGTTTCACTCCGTCGAAGAACTCAAAGACGCAATCGAGCGATTTCTGGGCGAGACCAACCAAGACCCGCGACCGTTCCAGTGGACAAAAAAACCCAGAAAAATTTTAGCAGCCGTAAAACGAGGGCACCAAGTGTTGGATTCTATCCACTAGGAGGATGACCGCCGTGGGATGTGCGGGCTGCAATTGTAAGCTGGAGCCAAACGGCATCGAGGATCGTTTTGCCTTGGAGCTAGTATTTGGGCAGCCGTAATTATGACCCGTCGGATATCGAGGCAGCCGCTTGCGAGGTTGATCCTTCCCTGGCGGCGGGGGGAGCGTTTGCCCTTGAAACCGAGGCTGGCGATGCCGTTGTGCTGGTGCATGAAGTTACGCGGGAGGCCGCGCGGGACATTGATGTGAACCTGGTGGCCGGCAAGGTGACCGAGGCGGTGAGCCGTGGCTTTGGGTTGAACCTCTATGATCTGGTGTTGCTGCGGCCAGGGGCATTATCACCGGGATGCGCGATCCGGTTGCCAGGGCGATTTCGCTCATTGTGTTCATGGCGAATTTTTACGGGCATGCGTCCAATCCATTGAACCCGCGAAGCCCGCTTTCCCGGGAGTATGTTATTGGCGAATTGCATGAAAAGTGATGTCGGGTTCGGGAGGAATGGGAATCAGATGGCTCGTTCGAATGGCTGTTCTGGCACGTGACCGATGCTTACCCGACGTGGTTCACCGACGAATTTTATGCGGCTTACGGGGGTGATGCGTTGCGTGATCCGTTTGATCCGGAGCAGACGGAGCAGCGGATTATTACCCCGGGGTTGGATTTATTGATTTATCGCGCCGAGGACATGTCCCCCTCGGCGGCGGGCTCCCGGAGCTATTGCGGCAGGGCGGGATGTTTTTGGAGCGGCCACTATAGGCGTTCCCGCGCGTGAATACCAGCGACACGCGGCGTTCGCACGGTGTTTCCGAAGTGATACGCAGGCAGTTCTGGCTCCCCGCCGATATGCTGAATGCGATTTATGAGGCGCCGGTGGTAAAGCGTTTTTACAGTGCCGGGGAAATTGTGGCGTTCAAGGCGCGATGGTCTGGAGTAAGGCCGCGGGCAGGGTGTTGAGGCCTGCCCGCGCCGGGGTGTTGCGGGTTATTTGAGGTAAGCGCGGCCGAGGAGGGATTTTTGCAGCTCCGTGGCGCCGGCGTAGATGCGCTGGACGCGGGCGGCGGTGAACATGCGCGAGATCGGGTTTGAGTCCATCCAGCCGTTGCCGCCCCAGAGTTGGACGCAGATGTCCAGGGTGCGGAATTCCATTTCCGGGAACCAGGTTTTGGCGCGCCAGCCGTCGCGGTCGTCAAAAGTGCCTTTTTGGTATTTGCGGACGAGTTCGTCCATGTAGGCGCGGCCGATGGCGAGGTCGGTTTCGATTTCGGCGAGTTTGAACTGGGTGTTCTGGAAGTCGATGATGCGCTGGCCGAAGATCTTACGGTTGCGGACGTATTCCAGGGTCATCTCGAAGGCCTGGTTGGCGGCTCCGAGGGAGCGTGAGCAGACCTGCATGCGGTCCAGGGCCATTTGGGTTTGGAAGATGCGCAGGGCGCCCCCTTCTGGCCCGAGGAGGTTGGCGACGGGGACGCGCACGTTGTCCAGGAACAGCTCGCCGGTGTCACCGCCGGCGTAGCCCATGGTTTTCATGCGGCGCTGGGTGAGGCCGGGGGTGCCGGTGGGGACGAGGATGATGCTCATGCCCTTGGCGCGGGCGGAGGGGTCGGTTTTGGCGATGATGTAGAGGAGGTCCGCCTTGGCGCCGTTGGAGATGAAGCATTTGGAGCCGTTGATGATGTAGTCGTCGCCGTCACGCACGGCGGTGGTGCGGATGGCGACGGCGTCGCTGCCGGACTCAGGTTCGGTCATGCCCATGCACTGCACGGTGTCACCGGAGATGATGCTGGGGAACCAGCGTTGTTTTTGTTCTTCCGTGCCGTGGCTGGCGAGGAAGAGGGTGCAAATGTCGGTGCCCAGGAACGCGCCGGCGGACGCGCCGCCGGGGGAGTAGCCGAGTTCCTCGGCGCCGATGACGATGGAGAGGCCTTTGTCGCCGGCGCCGCCGTATTCCTCGGGGACGCAGGTGCCGAGCAGGCCGGCGGCGCCGGCTTTGCGCCAGATGTCATGGCCGACGCCGTCGACCTCGAAGTTTTTGACGTTGGGCTCAACTTCCCTGCGGTAGAATGCGCGCAAGGTGTCGCGGAACATTTCCAGATCCTCGCCGTAGACGCTCTCGGTGGAGCTTGTGAGAAGGCTCATACCCATTTCCCCTGATCATATCCGGCGGGACGCCGCCGGTTCGGTTGGTTTGTGAAGTTGTGGATTACTGCGCGGCGGGCTTGCTGGCGGCGCGGAAGGCGCGCTGGCGGGTGAGTTCGAACTTGCCGACCAGTTCGCGGTGGACTTCGTCAGCGCCTTCGCCGATGCGGACTGTGCGCTGGTGCGCCCACATTTCGGCGAGCGGGGTGTCGTAGCTGAAGCCCGCACCGCCGTGGAATTGCATGGCGCGGTCGATGACGCGCACGGCCATTTCCGGGGCGAGGACTTTCGCTTGCGAGACTTCCGAGCGGGCGGCTTTGATGCCCTGGGTTTGCACCAGGTTGGCGGTGTAGACGAGGAAGGCGCGGGCCTGGTCGATTTCGATGCGCGAGCGGGCGATAGCGTCGGTGACGACGCCGCGTTCCACCAGCGGGCGTCCGCCGATGACGCGGGTTTCCACCCAGCTGCACATTTCCTGCAAGGCGCGCTCGGCGGCGCCAACGCAGCCCATGCCGAGCTGGATGCGGCCGACGCCGAGCGTGGTTTGCACGAGGGCGAAGCCTTCGCCCTCGTTGCCCAGGCGGTTGGTGACGGGGACGCGGACGTTGTCGAAGATGAGGTCGCAATGGCCGTAGGGGGCGTCATCGAAGCCCATCACGGTCTCGATGCGGCCCTTGGTGAGGCCGGGCGCGTTGGCGGGGACCAGGATGAGGGAGTGGCGGGCGTGGCGGGCGGCCTCGGGGGCGGTGGCGCCGAGCAGGAGGATGAATTCGCATTCTTCCATGGCGGCACCTGTGGCCCAGGATTTCACGCCGTTGAGGACGTAGGTGTCGCCGTCGCGGATGACGGCGAATTTAAGGTCGGTGGGGTCGGAGGAGGGGACTTCCCGCTCCGTGATGCTGATGCAGGAGCGGGAGTCGCCGGCCAGCAGGCGGGACAGGTAGCGGTCCTTCAGTTCGGTGCTGGCGGCTTGGTCGAGGATGGTGGCGTTGGAGATGGTGCCGGAATAGCAGTTGAAAATGTCCGGGCCGACGTTGGACCAGTTCATGCGCTCGGCCAGCGGGGCGTATTCGGTGAGGCTGAGGCCCTTGCCGCCGAGGCGCTCTGGCAGCGGGAACAGCCAGAGGCCGCGGGCTTTGGCTTCGGCACGTAGGGCGCGCATGGTGGGCGGATAGGTCCAGCGGTTTTTGGCCACTGAGAGTTCGTGGTGGATGGCGGCTTCAGACGGGATGACCCGCGAGACCATGAAGTCTTCCAGTTCCTTGACCAGCGCGTTGGTAGTCATGCGGCGTTTATCCTTTTTGTAGTGCGGCGCCCGCGAGGCGGGGCGGTTGATGCGTTGTACGGAGCGCGATCAGAAACGGATGATCGGCTTGATGGTTTTGCCGGAGTGGGAGTCGGCGAAGGCCTGGTTGATGTCGGCCAGCTTGTAGAAGGCGCAGAGCTGATCGAAGGGGAAGGTGCCGGCCATGTACATGTCGACCAGCTTGGGGATGAGCTCCTGCGGGTCGCAGTCGCCGTTGGTGACGCCGCGGATGGAGCGGCCGGAGATGAGGGGCAGGACGCTGAGGTGAAGGTCTGAGTCGGCGCTGGCGCCGAGTACCGCGCAGGTGCCGCGGACTTTGAGGGCCGCGACGGCGGCTTCGATGAGTTTGGGTACGCCGGAGGTGTCCATGGCGAAATCCAGCCCGCCGAGGGCTGCGAGGGCTTCGGCGAGGTTCTGCTTGGAGGTGTCGATGGTGTCCGACGCGCCGAGTTTGCGGGCGAGTTCGAGGCGGCTGGCGACGCGGTCCACCGCGACGATGCGTTTCACGCCGAGCGACTTGGCGGCCATGATGGCGGCGCAGCCGAGCGCGCCGGTGCCGAAGATGGCGATGGTGGAGTCAGGCGTTGGTTTTGCCACGTTGAAGATGGTGCCGGCACCGGTGGAGAGGCCGCAGCCGAGCGGGCCGAGAAGCTCCAATGGTGCGTCCTTGCGGACTTTGACCACGTTGCTCTGGTTGGCGAGCGCGTGGGTGGCGAAGGAGGATTGCGCGAAGAAGGCGGCGCCGATGGGGGCGCCGGAGCTGTCGGTGATGGTCGGGGTGCCGTCCGCGCGGCGGGTGCCGAAGTTGAGCGGGGCGTAGTGGTCGCAATAGGAGGGGTGGTGGTCCTCGCAATGGTGGCAGTGGCCGCAGCTGGCGAAGGTGAGGACGACGTGGTCGCCCACGCTGATGCCTTTAACGTTGGCGCCGACTTCCTCGACAATGCCCGCACCTTCGTGGCCGAGCACGAGGGGGAGCGGGAGCGGCATGATCTGCTCGATGATGGCTTGGTCCGTGTGGCAGACGCCGGTGGCGACGAGTTTGACCAGCACTTCGTCAGCGGTGGGGCTGGCGAGGTTGACGGTTTCGACGGAGAGTTTGCCGTGGACTTCACGCGCGACGGCGGCTTGGATCTGCATGGGTTGCTCCCTGATTTTTGTTTTTAGAGTTCGGCGAAGACGGATTTGGTTTGCAGGAAGGCGTCGACACCCTCGTAGCCGTTTTCCCGGCCCCAGCCGGATTGCTTGTAGCCGCCGAACGGCATGCTGAGGTCGTTGGCGAGCTGGCAGTTGAGCCAGACGGTGCCGGCCTGGAGTTTTTTGGCGAGGCGGTGGGCGCGGCCGATGTCGCGGGTCCACACACCGGCGGCGAGGCCGTATGCGCTGTCGTTGGCGATGCGCAGGGCGTCGGCCTCGTCGTCGAACGCCATGATGGCGAGGACGGGGCCAAAAATCTCCTCGCGGAAGAGGCGCATGTCCTCACGCACGTTGGTGATGACGGTGGGTTCGACGAAATAGCCGGGACGGTCGAGGCGGTGGCCGCCGGTGACGATCTCAGCACCTTCGGCACGGCCGCCCTCAATGTAGGACATGACGCGGCCGGCCTGTTTGGCGGTGATGAGCGGGCCGAGATGGGTGGCGGGGTCTAGCCCGCTGCCCAGCACCATGGATTTGGCGATGGCGGAAATGCCGGCGACGACCTGGTCGTAGACTTTGCGGTGAACGAAGAGGCGCGAGCCGACGATGCAGGCCTGGCCGGAGTTGGCGAAAATGCCCATGGCGGCGCCGGGGATGGCTTTGGAGAGGTCGGCGTCGTCGAAGATGAGGATGGGGGATTTGCCGCCGAGTTCCAGGGTGACTTTTTTGAGGTTGCCGGTGGCGGCTTTGACGATGAGTTTGCCGACCTCGGTGGAGCCGGTGAAGGCGATTTTGTTGACATCGGGGTGCGCGGCGAGGGCGGCGCCGGCGGTGTGGCCGTAGCCGGTGACGATGTTGACGACGCCTTCGGGGACGCCGGCCTCGAGTAGGATTTCAACGATTTTGATGGTGGTGAGCGGGGTTTCCTCGGCGGGCTTGATGATGACGCTGCAGCCGGCGGCGAGTGCCGGGGCAAGTTTGGCGCAGGCCATGCCGACGGGGACGTTCCAGGGGGTGATGAGGCCGGTCACGCCCATGGGCTCCTTGCGGGTGTAAGCGTGGTATTCGGTGCGGCCGCCGCCGATGGCGCCGTCGGTTACGACATCCGAGGTGAGGCCGTGGATTTTGGTGCACCAGCCGGCGTTGTAGCGCAGGGTCTCGGCGCCATTGCGGATGGTGTACTGGGCGAGGGGCAGGGGCATGCCGTTGTTGCGGGTCTCCAGCGTGACAAGCTCGTCGAGGCGGCTCTCGATGATGTCAGCCGCGCGCCAGAGGATGCGGGCTTTTGCGGAACCGCTGAGGCCCTGCCAGATGCCGGAGTCGAGGCTGGCGCGGGCGGCTTTGACAGCGGCGTCAATTTCAGTGGCACCGCCGCCGGGTACGGCGGCGATATTTTCGCCCGTGGCGGGGTCAAAAACCTCGATCATGCCGTTGACCAGGACGTCCTCGGGCTGTTCTGAAACGATGGTGTCCGGCATTGGCGTGGTTTTCCTTTAAATGACGTTCAGGCGCGCGGTGGATTGGACGGGACGGGCGGCACAGCCTTGCCGCCAAGGATTTCACTCATCAGGCCACTCCCGCGTTTTATTTTTCTGGCCTGAAATTCATACACCAGCATATAAGATGGGTCAATAATACGTATAGCACCTCATAGTTAGGTAGTGTTCTTTTTGTGGGGCGATGGAGGCAGCGAGGTGAGTAAGGCCAAGGGGCTCTCCCCCCCTGGACCCCCACGAAGGGCCGCGCCTGTCCTGTGACTCCATTAATTTGAACCGGGACAACGCGGGACCATGCGGGATTTCGTGGGACAAGGCATTGAAAATACACCGATAACGGCCTCCCAGGAAAATTGACGCCGCCGTTGCGGAAGCGAGACGGGAAGCCTGAAAAGGCCCGGAACCGGATATTCGGGGCGGTTTGGTGTGGGCGCCTTTAACTGCCCTGAAACACCCCTTAAAGACCGCCTGAGACCGGCGTGAGGCGGCGGGAATGCTGGCCTTAAGGGTGATTGAGCGGGGTGGTGGCGTGGCGCGGTGGCGGGGGGATTTGCGGGCATCGAGGGTGCCGAGGACGTCGCAAACTCGGACATGAGGCCAAAAATGGCGGTGGGAACTGGGAACAAAGTAACTCACTGAAATAACACAACAAAAAAAGACGTGTCCCAGTCGGGTGTCCCAGTTTGAGCGCGGGAAAGTGGCGATTTTGGGCCAAATTGAGTGCCGAAAGGCTCATTTGTTAGTGATGATTGTTAGTTTGCCGTGCCAGCGGAGCCAAAGGACGTACCAGACCACGAATACAAGTCCGAATGCCGGGACGACTTGAACCTCGGCGGTTGTGATGATCGCCATGATTAGAAGGTATGTGAACGTGTTCCAAACAAAAAACAGAACGCCGGTTGTTTTGCGTCCGCGAGACCAGGGCTTGGCCCATCGATAGAGGTTGAAGCCAATGATAATGAGGAGCCAAAATCCAATAAAGCCACCGTCGACGCTTTGGCCAAGAATATAAAACCCGATACGGGCGAAAAGCAAAAAAACTATATACGGAAGGGTAGCGCCCAGGAAGATGAGCGCGTTCCCAAAGGAGAGCCGGAAAAGCCGTTCAAGTTCAGTAGGAACATAGGAAGTCTGCGGTTGCATATGTGCGTCCTTCTAGGCGCTGAGTTTCACCGGCGCATCCGGAATTCTAGCATGTAGAGCATACGGCCCAGCGATCCAGTCCAATGCTTGCCGAAGTGTGGGTTTTGGCTCGTTTTTGAAGTGTTCCTGGCAAATGGCGACGCCCATGACCAGCAGGTTGAAATTAACCGGGCTATCGAGGAACTCGCGCGTGAGCAGGGCGCAATTCAGTTCAGTACCATGATTTTGAATTGGGGCACTGGCCGCGGCATTCGTGCCGAGAAGCCAGTTTAGGTCGACGCCTGTGATCGAGGCGATGTGATGCAGGGTCGATGCCTTTGGACGTTGTTTGGCGTTCAGATAGGCGCTCATGGACGATCTGGCGACGCCGGCGGCGATCGCGAAATCGACGTCATTCTTATAGCCACCCTTTAATTTCGCGACTCGGAGCCGTTCAGCCAACTCGACAAGGCCGTCAGAATCAAGCTCGGAATCGGCCGAGTCGGTGTTCACCGGCCAAAACTGGAAGCTAAAATGGGGCAAAAATAGACCATGCGCGGGTTATTGCATGGTTTTTTGGCGTTGTAAAAAAATAAATCGCGCCAATTCGGGAAAAGTTCTTTTTTAAGCCAACTAGAATTTGACGTTAGACTGAAAATGGCCGATAAACGACGGTATGATCGAACTTTCCGAACAACGGCAGCTCCCCGGAACGGGCTGGCATCCAGAGGATGTTAAGGCTGAATTGCGCAAGCGGTTTGGTAGCTTGACTGAGGTTTCCCGGCGGCTTGGCGTAACGCGCCAGTCAACGTCTAATGTTTTGACAAACCCCCTCGCCTCGACGCGGCTTGAACGCAAACTCGCGCATCTGCTGCAGGTCCCGCCTTATGCCATCTGGCCGATGCGCTGGATGCCGGACGGCACGCCGATTTCGCGTTCGGCGAGGTCAAAGAATGTCCAACAAATTCAGAAAATACAGAAGGAGAATGCCGCGTGAACGTGCCATGGGAAACTGACGTCAAAATGGACCTGATCGATTTCGGAGATCGTCTCCGGGATGTCGATCAGGCGGCGGCTGAAATGCTTGCCGTCTCGATTAAAGAGCGGGGGCTGTTGAACCGCATTAAGCTGCGTAAGCGGGAAGATGGCACGTTCAAGGGTATTTTTGGAGCGCATCGTTTTGTGGCGTTCCAGATACTTGGGCGCCTGGAAATTCCGGCGGTCGTCGTTGAATGCACCGATGAAGAGGCGCGGCTCGATGAGATTGATGAAAATCTGTACCGTGCTGAGCTGAATGCTTACGATCAGGCGAACTTCCTGGAAGAACGGCGCCAGATTTGGGAGAAAATCTACGGCGAAGTTAAGCCAGGGCGCGACAAACGGAAATCGCGCCAACTTGGCGCGATTGAAGAGCGCAACGAATTCAGGAGCTATTACAAAGAGGTAGAGGACAAGTTCTCCCTCCCGAAACGCACGGTCCAAAGGGCGCTTGAACGTAAGCGCTGCATCATCAAACCGATCTGGGATGCATTACGCGGACGCCCGGAAGCCAAAAATGGCGCGCTCCTGGATAAGATCGCGGATATCGAAATTACCGATCAGGCGCGAATTTATGAAGAGATGAAGGGGCGCGGCTGTTCGATCGCCGATGCCATCCATCTGGTGAGCGCGGATGAGCCAAAGCCGCCGCCATCTGTCGAGCAAATTGTGAAGAAGGTGCTCCATGCGTGGGCGGCGTGGTCGGAGAGCGACCAGCGGGCGTTCCTCAAGGAAGTGAGGAAGCTGAAATGACCAACGAGAGCAAACGGATGTGGGAACAGCTCGCATTTAAGCCGTCAGAATATTTTCAAGAACATCTCTCGCGTGACGTTCAGGAAAATTACAGGATTTTGCGTCGGGCAGCTGAACGCGCCGCATGTGTGGCTTGTGCGAAATCGCTTCAGGGCTGCACTTTTGTAACGATAGACGCGGCAGACTTTCTTGAAATATCGCGGACGGATTTAGCTGTGTGGTTGAAGCTCGTCGAAGGCTGGCATGAAGCTCAATGGTTTTATGTCCTGTTCTTGGATTTGGCTCTTGAAGAGGGGTTGATACCCGTTCGGAGCATCGGGCCATGAAAATCCTCACGAAAAACGATCTGGTGGCGCTTGGGTTTGTCGCGGTGGTGGTGCTGGTTTGGGCGCCGGTGATCTGGAAGGCGCTCTGACATGGCAACGCCAGAAGTATTCGACAAAACTGAGCTTTCGGTTGGTAGTTCAGGCGCTCTTTTGAGAGCGCCGAAGCCGCAACTTTACGAGAAGGTTGGGCTTTCAATAGCGGAACTGAGTTCCGTACCGAGCATATTGGCTGCACTTCATCTGTCTCGTTCAATTATTGGTCAGAAATTCGGAGGGAAGGAAACGCCTGCGCACGACGCCGCTGTCAGGACAATGTTTCAACTTCTTTATGCAGGTTTTGCCGAGCGCATTGAACTGATCAAGTCCCGAATCCCCGCCGATGTTCTGCCATGGATCGGCACAATTGGTGCCCCGATTACGTTGCCGGTCGACATGAAAATCTTGCGCGCGATTTGGCCGGCGCAGCCCGACGAAGATTGGATGAACTGACATGGCGAAAGAATGGTTCACGCTCGACGAGCTGCGCGGGTTGCGGTTGCCGGGGGTTGATGAGGCGTATTTGCGCTGCTTGGCTAAGCGGTTTGGGGAAATTCCGAGCAGTTTGGCGCGCAGGCGCAACGTGGCGGGGATTTCGCCGGTCTTTCATGAGGCGGAGTTTCTCATTGCATTGTTGCCCGAGGCTGCATGTGAAGAGGTGCTCCGGCGGAATATCCCGGACCTGGCTGATTTAGTCGCGCAGGCGCGCAAGCTGGGTATTAGTGCGCCGGTGCGAGATCAGCGTTCCTATTACGCCGGGCCGGACGTAGCGCCGGAACTCTCGCAGCTGGAGCGGCTGCTCGAACTGCACCACGCGCAGGGTGTGCGTTGAAAAAGGCGTGGTTCAGCGCGGCTGAAATTGCTGCTGAGGCGCTGCCTGGGGTGCCGGGCAGCAAGCGTGGTGTGGCGCGGATTGCGGAGCGCATGCGTTGGGATAGCACCGACCATGCGCGGCCGCGCGACGGCCATGGCGGCGGGCTGGAGTATCACTTCAGCCTGTTGCCGGAGGGGGCGCAGGCGGCGCTGGTGGCGCGCTACGGCAAGGTGGAGCGCCACCAGGAGCCGAAAGTCCAGAAGCGTACCGTTGCGGCGCAGGCCGTGGCGGAGGTGCCGCGCGCGGCGGCGGCGTGGGCTTGGTACGAGACGCTGCCGGGGACGATTAAGGACCGGGCTGCGCAACGGCTCGATGCGCTGTTGCGCGTTGAGACGCTGCGCCGCCGGGTTGGGCGCGGGCCTGCGGTGCGGGCTATCGCCGAGGAAAGCGACATTACCGTGGCGACGCTGCACAACTGGTTTGACCTGGTGCGGGGCGTGCCGCGCGCCGATTGGCTGCCAGCACTGGTGCCAGCACCGCGCGGCGGCGGCGGGCGCGTGGTGGATGTGGCCGAGGCGTTCTGGGATGCGTTCCGCGCGGATTTTTTGCGGCTCTCCGAACCTAGCTTTAATTCCTGCTATCGGCGCACCTGCGATATTGCCAAGGCGCAGGGCTGGGAAATCCCGAACCAGCGCACGCTGCGCCGGCGGGCGGATGCGATACCCGAAGCCGTGAAGATTTTTGCCCGCAAGGGGCGCGATGCGACGAAAGCGCTGTATCCGGCGCAGGAGCGTGACCGCTCCGGCTTCCATGCGTTGGAGATGGTGAACGCGGACGGGCACAAATGGGATGTGTTCTGCCGCTACCCGGACGGCACCGTGGGGCGCCCGCTTATGGTGGCCTTTCAGGACCTTTATTCGAACATGTTTTTGGCCTGGCGCTTCGCGCGCTCGGAAAACCAGCACGCCGTGCGCTTATGCTTTGGCGATTTGATTGAAACCTACGGCGTGCCGGACCGCTGCCTGCTGGATAACGGGAGGGCCTTTGCCAGCAAGTGGCTGAGCGGCGGATCACCCACGCGCAACCGCTTTAAGGTGAAGGCCGAGGAGCCGGACGGCATCTTTAAACAGCTCGGTGTTGAGGTGCATTGGGCCACACCTTATGCGGGGCAGAGCAAGCCGATTGAGCGCGGGTTTGGGGATTTCGCGCGGGATATCGCCAAGCACCCGGCGTTCGAGGGGGCTTATACCGGCAACAGCCCGGAGGCGAAGCCGGAGAATTATGGCTCCAAGGCGGTGCCGATTGAGTTGTTCACCGAGATCGTCAACCAGGAAATAGCCAAGCACAATGCCCGCGAGGGGCGCACCACGAAGGTGTGCGGCGGCAAGCTATCATTCCAGCAGGCGTTTGATGCGTCCTACGTGGCCTCGGCGATCCGTAAGGCCAGCCCGGAGCAGGTGCGGATGTGCATGCGGGCGGTGGATAACGCGAAGCCGCGCAAACAGGATGGCTCAATCGTGCTGCTGGGCAACAGGTATTGGCACGAGAAGCTGCTGGAGTATCGCGGCCGGTTGCTTACGGTGCGGTTCGACCCGGAGAACGTGCAGCAGGATTTGGCGGTGTACGCGCAGGACGGCACGCTGATCTGCGTTGCCGAATTGATCGAAGCGGTCGGGTTCTCCGACACCAATGCGGCGCGCGAACACGCGCAGGCACGCAACGCCTATTTGCGGGCGACCAAGGAGCGGCTGGCGGCGGAGCGGAAAATGTCGCTGGCCGAGCTGGTGGCGTTGCAGCCCAAGGCGGACGGCTACGAGCCGCCTGAGACCAAGATCATCCGCCCGATGTTCACGCCGCAGGCGCGGGGGAATTTGGCGATGAAGCCCGTGGAGCATGCGGAGGCCGATGACGACTTCGATGAGAAGTTCGCGCGCGGGCTGCGCCTGGTGCGGGAGGATGCCGAGGAGTTCTAGCCGACCGATTTTTTAGCCGTCCATCAATAAGGAGAAGCATAAATGCTTGATAATACCGAAGAGACTTTGGAGACCATGACGCCGCCGCCGCTGGAGGATTTGAGCGGGCTGGATGCGGAGGCTTTGCGCCAGCGGGTGCGTGATTACGTGGCCGCGAATTCGACCAGCTATTCCGGTGTCGCGCTGATCGCGGGGATTGCCGAGAGCACGTTCACCGCGTGGCTGGGCAACAAGTACAAGGGAAATAACGCCCGCATCGAGGAGCAGGTGCGCATCTGGCTGAAGAGCGAAAGCGCGCTGGGCAAGAAGCGCCTGGTGATGCCGGCGGATGTGAAGTTCGCGATGACGCGCTCGGCGCAAAAGTTCATGGCGGTGCTGGAGCATGCGCAGGGCGTGCCGGATATTGGCGTGATTACCGCCGGGGCAGGCGTGGGCAAGACAACCGTGTTCGAGCACTACAAGGCGACGCGGCCGAATGTGTGGATTTTGACGGCGGAGCCTTCGATTGCCTCGCCGTATGCGATGCTCGAATACTTGCGCGAGGTGCTGGGGATTCCCGAGACCGCGCCGCACCGGACGAGCCGGGCGATTACCACGAAGCTGATCAACAGCCAGGGGCTGATTATCATCGACGAGGCGCAGCATCTGGCGATCAAATGCATCGACCAGCTGCGCTCGATCTATGACCGGGCGAATATTGGCGTGGTGTTCGCCGGCAATTTGGAGGTTTGGAGCCGGATTGACGGGGGTGGACGCAAGGCGGAATTCGCGCAGCTGTTCTCGCGCGTTGGCATGCGGGTAACGGTGAACCGGCCGTCGGACAAAGATATCGAGATCATGCTCGATGCCGTGGCTGTCTATGCGGATGACCAGCGCAAGATGCTGAAGTTTATCGCCACCAAGCCTGGCGCGCTGCGCGCCATGGTGAAGACGCTGCGGATTGCACGCATGCTGGCGATCGGCGCCGAAGAGGAGCTTTCGAAGGCGCATATTGCCAGTGCCTGGACCCGCCTTTCTGGCGGTGAGGCGGGCGTAGTATGAGCGCCGCCGTGGCCCCGGAGACGGGCGTGGTGCTTGGCGCGCTGCTGGAAATGACAACGCAGACCGAGGCGTTCCGGCTGCGGCTGGGCGTGACGCCCAAGCAACTGCGGATGCTGTTCCTGCTGGCTGGTGCGGCGCCGGAGCCGGTGAGCGTGCAGGAGCTGAAGGCGGGGATTTATAACATGCTGTTTCCGCCGCCGAGCAATGCGGTGGTGGTGCTGTTGTCCCGGATGCGCGAGGCGCTGGCGCGAGCCGGCGTGGAGGTGAAGACGCATTACTGCAACCAGGGTTATTCGATGAGCCTGGAAGCGGTTGAGCGGCTGCGCGCGGCGGGAGGTGAGGCGTGAACGATGAGCAGAAGCCGCTCGAAGGTGCGGCGATGACCAAAGTTTCGGCGATGCGCGCGTTGATTGCGTGGGCGGATAGCGGAGAAACGGCCGCGGCCTTGGAGGCAATTGAGCTGCTCGACCTCAGTGATGCGGACATCGAGGCGCTGTTCCGCCGTTCTGGCCGCGTGGTGCGGATTCCGCACCTCGGCAAAGTTTCCTGAACAGGCCGTGATTACCTTGGGACACTGCGCTGTTTGCGATGACAGCCGGTTGCGCCCCGGAGCGGTGTCCGTGGAGGACATCGATGCCTGCCCGCGCTGCGCACAGCAGGCGGAATTACAATGGTTGATAATTCAGAAGGATTTGAAAAGTGGCAAAATCAGTAAGCGGAAAAGTAAAGGCCCCGGCGCAGGTGATAAATGTGCCGCAGAGCCGGGAGGCGGCGGCGCAGGCGATCCACGAGATCGGGCTTGCGCAGCGTGAACGTACGCGCATTGAGGCGGTGATGAATGATGAGATGGCGGGGGTGAAGGCGCGCTACGAGGGGCTGGCGCTGCCGTGGAACGAGAAAATCCAGGCCCTGCGCGACGGGGTGCAGATTTTCTGCGAGGCGAACCGGGAGAGCCTGACGCAGGGCGGCAAGGTGAAGTTTTCCACCTTCACGACCGGCGAGGTGAAGTGGCGCTTTACGCCGCCCTCAGTGAGCGTGAAGGCAGCGATTATGACCATGGAGGTGCTGGCGCGCAAAGGCTTCGCGCGGTTTTTGCGCACGAAAACCGAGGTGAACAAGGAGGCGATTCTGGCCGAGACGGACGCGGCGAAGTTGCTGATGGAGGCGGGCATCGCGGGCGTTACGATTACGCAGAAAGAGGAGTTCGTGATCGAGCCGTTCGAAACCAAACTCGAAGAGGTGGCGTGATGGCCGCGGGACGGAATAGCTGGCGCATGGCGCCGCCAGTGATCGATCCGGCGCAGCGCCGGATTGTGATGCGCGGCCGGTATTGGAAACTGCAAGGCGTGATCAGTACCGGCATCGTGGCCGCGCTGATTGTGCTGGCGGTGTATCTGGTGATGAAGGAATGGGGGCCATGAGCGCGCGCCCTAATTTCGAGCATCTCCGGCGGGAACGCGATGCGGCGATCGCATCTGTGCTCGATGCCGTGGCGGAAAAGTGGGGCGTCCCGCGCGAGGAGATGATGATGCATGTCTCTCCGGGTGGCTGCTATTGCGCGTGCCCGGAAGGGCCGTGCGAGCATGAGTTTTCCGGCTGGCGGGATTTTGAAGATGGCAACGGAGGCGAGAGCGTTTGCAAGCTCTGTGGCCTGGGGGCGATGATGCACGACATAAGGTGCGGGCTATGACCGTGCAACCTGATCGCCGGGCGAAACTGGCGAAAATTCATATCGCCAAGAAAGAGCTGGCGCTTGAAGATGACAGCTACCGGGCGCTGCTGTTGCGGACCACGGGTAAGGATAGCTCCGGGCTGTGCAGCGATGCGCAGCTCGATGCCGTGCTGGTGGAGTTTAAACGGCTGGGATTTGCCGGGGAAAAACCAAAAACGCCGCGCTCGGACAAGGCTTATGTGCGGATGATTTATGCGATCTGGAAGGATTTGAAGCCGTTTGTAAATGATCATTCGGTAAGATCGTTGCAGAGCTTTGTGAAACGGCAAACCGGCGTGGATGCTCCTGAATATTTGAATGCCGAGCTGGCGAATGACGTGATCGAGGGCTTGAAAAGCTGGCTCGGACGCGAGCGCGCGAAGCTGACGAAAACCCGGATCGAGGCGAAGCTGCTGCCGAAAATGCGACGCCGGCCGGCGGGGCTGCCGCCGATTGATACGGGGCGGCATTGAGCGAGCTGCCGTCCCTGCGTGAGCTACTGGGCGATGAGGGCGCGCTCATAGTGGTCGAGCGCCTGGGCGGCACGCGCGTGTTTGTGCCGGAGTTTATTACGGCCGAGCACCCGCTGCGCGAGACGCTGGGGGAGAAAGTGTTTGGCGACCTGGTGCGGTATTTTGGTAAATCCATGATCCTGGTGCCGCTGGCGCGGCACTGGCGGGTGGAGATTTACGCAAGCCAGAACATGACGCATGCGCAGATTGCGCGCAAACTCGGCTGCGGCGAGACCATGGTTTACCGCGCGCTGAAGAAACTGCGCGCCGAACGTGACCAGATGGTGCTGAATTTTTGAGTTTAAGCCGGGGTAGATTTAACCCCGTGAGCGGCTGAATACAGCCGGGCGAAGATGCCGCTGCAACCGTTGGGTCGCAGGTTGGAATGAGGGTGAGCCTTAGATTTGGCGCATGTTCACCCTTAGCGCAAGCGGCTTTTTATGACCCAGAACGATCCCAATAAAGTGCTGGACGTGGCAGAGACCGCGCTGACTATTCCGAGCGAGGGCGACGTGCTGCATGCGTACCAGGACCCGCGTGGTATCTGGACGATCGGGACGGGTTCAACGACCGATTTGGCAGGCAATCCGGTAACGGCGAATACGCCGCCGATCAGCCCCGCGCAGAATATCATCCTCCTACATCGGGAAATGTACGGCGCTCTCACCGAGGTGGAGCATGACGTGCCGGTGACGCTGACGATTGATGAAGAAGCGGCGCTGGTGGATTTTGTATTCAACGTGGGCGCTGGGAATTTTGAAGCCTCCACGCTGCTGAAGGATTTGAAGGCGCGGGATTACCAGGATGCCGCCAACGAATTTTTGCGCTGGGACCACGCCGGCGGCGTGGTGCTGGCCGGGCTGGCACGGCGTTGTGCTGCCCGGCGCGCGCTGTTCCTTAAGCCGGATGCGCAGGCATGAGCGGGATTTTTGCTGTGCTGTTCGTGGTTTTTGCTGCCGTGATGTGGCGGCTGCGCGGCGGGGCGTTTGCGACGCTCACCGGGATTAATATCGGCACGCAATGGACGCGCGCGGCCTGTGGGCTGTTGATGACGGCGCCGCTGGGATTGCTGATCGGCTTATGGTGCGTGCCGATGGGTCTGGCGATCTGGGCCGGGCTGGCGCTGACCGGCTGGGAAGAGTTCCAGCAAATGGGTACGGAGTCCGTGGCGCTGCTGACGGAAAAGCCGCAATATTGGATGCGCTGGCTGCCGTGGTCGCTTGGGCTGCGGCCTGGGCAGGTTGAATATGATCTGTTCGGGATGGCGCAGGCCGGCATGGTGTGCATGGCACCGCTGGCGCTGCTGATGGGTTTAGTGGGTGATTATGATGCCGGTATAGTCCTGCTTTTTGCTGGGCTTGGCTTTGCGCCCTGCTACCTGCTGGCCCGGTTGAATTTTCCGACCGTCAAGAATTTCGCGCAGGGGCAATCCTGGGGGGAGGTATTCGTGGGCGCGCTGATCGGCGCCGCGCTCATGCTGATTATTCATCATAGCGCCGGATGGAGCTTCCTATGACTGATCCGATCCAGACTGCGGCAACTGACGCCGCGAATGCTTTGAAAACCGATGTGAATGCCACCGTGACGAAAGAGGTTGGCTTTTTTGAGCGAAACCCGAAAGCAACCGCGATCGGCTCCGCCGTGGCCGGGGCGCTGTTGATGCTGTTGGTGGTTCACTTCCTCTAACGCGCGAGGGTTCGAGGCCATGCGTCTGTCTGAATTGATCGAGGGTGATAACGGCAAGCTCGATGAGCAGCCTGCACTCTCGATCATTTTCGGGCTGACGCTCGTTGGCCTGACGATTTTTGTTGTCGTGGTGCGGGGTGTGGCGTTCGACCCTTGGGCGTTCGCTGGCGCTGCCGCCACATTCTCCACCGGCTCATGTGGTGCTCTGACTTTGCGGTCCCGGTTCCAGAAAGGAAAAGACAATGCCGCCATTCCTGATCAGCCTTCTGCTTAAGCTTGGCCCCTATGCTGCCGTGGCGCTGATCGCGCTCGGGCTGGGCGGCTATGCGGCGCACCGTTTGGATTTGGGCACGATCCAGACTGAAAAACTGGCGCTGGCGCAACAGCAGACGCTGGATGCCAGCGTGACGGCGGACTGGAACAAGAAAGCCGCGGACTTCCATACGGAGATCGCCACGCTGCAGGCCGATGCGCTGACGGCGCGGATGGCGGAGCGGCAGGGCGCGCGGAGCGCCACCGAGACGCAACTGGCGGCGCAGGACGCGCAAGCAGCGCAGGCGGGACAGGATGCGCCCTCGGCCCCGGTGTTGCTGGCGGCGCGGGCATATTTGGCGGGGGCTGGAAAATGAGGCGCGGGATGAAGGGTTTTGGGCGGCTCACGCTGGTGGGCGTGCAGCTTGTGGTGCTGGCCGGGTTGATTGCGCTGACACTTTCCGGCTGCGCCGGTGCGCCGCCGCCGTTGGTGCAGACGCGGATACAGGTTGACCGGGTGAGTCTGCCGGCCGGGTTGCTGAGTTGCGAGGGTTCGCCAGCACTGGGCGACTGGAGCCAGCAGAGCGCGGTGGCTGATTACATCGTGCGGCTGCATGAGGCGTGGGCGGATTGCTCGCAGGATGTGGCGGCGATTGCGCATATCGAGACTTCCGCGCCGCCGGTGCCGGTGGCTGCGAAGTAGCCGATGAATGCGCAAGACTGGCAAGCCGCTGCCGAGGTTTTTGGGGTCATCCTTATTCTCCTCAACCTCACGTTTGCTGGGGTCATGTACCGCATGCAGGCAAAATTCGTGACGCGGGCGGAGCATAGCGTGCTGGAAGGCAAGGTCGGGGAGATCGATGACAAGATCGACCAGATCGAGACGGCGATGGCCGGGCTGTTCACCAACAAGGACGCCGATAATTTGAAGGGAAAAATGCAGGAGCTGGCGGTGCAGAATGCGCGGCTGCTGGGTGAACTTCCGGGGCTGCACGACAGCATCCAGGCGCTGGCACACCAGACCAGGCTGCTGAACCAGCACGCGCTTAACCAGGCAGGGAAAAATTGATGAGTCTCGCACAAATCCACGCCGAGGACCGGCGGCTGATTATCCTCCGCTCGCTCGATGAGAGCGGCTACCACGCCAATGAGACGGTGCTGAAACAGGTGACCGAGCAGTTTGGCCATGCGCCGAGCCGGGACCTGATCCGCTCTGATCTGTTGTACCTGACCGAGCACAGCCTGGTGCGGCTGGAAAAGATGCCCGCGAACAGCGGGGAGATTTGGATCGCGCATTTGCTGACCGCCGGGCAGGAGGTGGCGCAGGGCCGCGTTTACCCCGGCGTGGCACGGCGTGAGCCGGGATAGAGCTATGTTTTACCCGATCAACTTTACCGCTCCGCTCCGCCGCTTCGCGCCGTCACTCCACGCGGTGTTGATCTAGTGGCACGGCCCAGCTCCATCGATAAACTGCCCGCGGAGATCCGCGTGGAGATCGGGCGGTTGCGTGGCGAAGGCCATACGATTGACCAGATACTCGCGCATCTGGCGGATATGCGCAGCCAGATCGCGGTGTCGCGCTCGGCGCTGGGGCGGCACATTAAAGGCTTCGACAAGGTCGCCGAGAAATTGCGGACTTCGCGCGTGGTGACCGAGGCGCTGGTGCGGGAGATGGGCGATGCGCCGGAGAGCAAGACGGCTCGCTTAAATATCGAACTGCTGCACGGCACCGTGAATGAGCTGTTCATGAACTATCTGGACGGCGGCGATGTGGACGCGGACGGCAAGCAGGCGATGCTGGGTAACCCCGAGGGGGTGATGATGTTGGCGAAGGCGCTGGATCATCTCGGCAAGGCCAGCAAAAGCAACGTGGAATTTTTGCGGCTAGCGGAGGAGCGCGCGGCGAACAAGGCGCGGCAAGAGAGCGCGCGGGCGGTTGAGGACGTAGCGAAGGACGCCGGGCTTTCGAAGGATACCGTGGAAACGATTAAAGCGAAAATTTTTGGGGTGAAGTGATGAGCCGGTTCGCTTGCCAGAATGAGTGGAACGACACGCAGCTTGGGGAATTGCGCAGCTTGTGGATGACTGAGCTTTCGACGGCGGCCATCGCAAAAGAGCTGCGGATGACAAAAGATGCCGTCATCGGGAAAGCACACCGGATCGGCCTGCCAGGCCGGCCATCGCCGATTAAGCGCAGCGATGCGCCCAGGCAAGATTTGGAGAAGCGCGAGCGGAACCGGGCCGAAGTGCGCGGGCGCCGAACGACGCTGGCACCGATTGCATCCGCCGAGGAAATGAAGAGTGCCATAGCGGAGCCAGTGACGATTGCGCGGGTGCGCACGAGCGAACCATGCTGCTGGCCGATCGGCACTCCGGGTAAGCCCAGCTTCCGGTATTGCGATCTGCCGAGCCTGCCGGGGCGGCCTTATTGCCAGGAACATGCCGCGATTGCCTACGTGAACAAGCGCGACCAGGGAGAAGCGGCATGACCCCGTGCGCGAAAAAGTCGGTGTTGATACCCGTTCCGTGCGATGCGTTGCGCTGGGCGGAGGATGATGGGTTCGAGGATTACGTGGGCGGGAAACTGCGCGGGCAGAATCCGTTTCCGCCGCGCAGCCCGTGCTTTTTGCAGTGGGACCAGGGCTGGCTAGAGGCGAGGTCTTACATTGGAGCATAATCTCGCCCTCAATCTGCCGGATGTGTTTCTGCTGTATCAGCAGCGGTTGATGGCCTCGGCCGGCGCTTATGGCGTGACGGTTGCGGAGAAGAGCCGGCGAACGGGCTATTCCTGGGCCATGGCTGCCGTCGCGGCATTGACGGCGGCCGCCAAGGCGGTCGCCGGCGGCATGGATGTCCTGTATATGGGTTACGAGAAGGACATGACCCGCGAGTTTATTGGCTACTGCGGGGACTTCGCCAAGGCGATTGAGCCTGCCGCCGCCCAGTTCGACGAGAGCTTTTTTAATGACCCGGAGCAGCCGGACAAGGAAATTCTCTGCTTCCGGATCAAGTTTGCGTCCGGCTTCGAGATCATGGCGCTGTCATCGGCGCCTCGATCCCTGCGCGGTAAGCAGGGCCTAGTGATTATCGACGAAGCGGCATTCCACGACGATTTGGATGCTGTGCTGAAAGCAGCGCTGGCGCACCGTATGTGGGGCGGCCGGGTGATTATTATCTCGACCCACAAGGGCGATACCAACCCGTTCAATGCGCTGATCCAAGATATTCACGCGGGCAAGAAGCCGTACAATCTGCTGCGCACCACGCTGGATGATGCGATTGCCGACGGCCTGGTTAAGCGGATATTCCTGAAGCTGGGAAAGGAGTGGTCGCCGGAAGCCGAGGCTGAATGGCGGGCGCAGACGGTTGCCGAGTATGGTGACGATGCCGATGAAGAGCTTTTTTGCATTCCGAGTGCTGGATCGGGCACCTATCTCTCCGCCGCCGTGATCGAAGCCCGGATGCAGAAGGAGCCGCCTATTCCGGTGATTCGGCTGAATAAGCCGGATGACTTTAAAATGCTGGCCGAGCATCTGCGCATCGCCGAGATCAAGGATTTTTGCGAGGAAGAACTGAAGCCGGTGCTGGGGACGCTTAACCCAAAATTGCCACATGCGTTCGGGCAGGATTTTGCGCGCAGCCGGGACCTTTCGGTGTTTTGGCCGCTTTCGATTGGCCGTGATCTGATACTGCGCACACCCTTTGTGCTGGAGATGCGCAACGTGCCTTATGAGGCACAGAAACAGATCGTGATTTATATCATTGATCGGCTGCCGCTGTTTCGCGCCGGGAAATTCGATGCGGGCGGCAATGGCGGATATTTGGCCGAGGTTACCATGCAGCGGTTTGGAGAGCGCATCGAGGCCGTGATGCTGAGCGAGCCGTGGTACCGGGAAAATATGCCGAAATGGAAATCGGCTTTTGATGACGGGAACATCGTGATCCCGCAGGATTCGGAGATCCGCGATGATCACCGGCTGGTGAAGCTGGTGCGCGGCGTGGGCCGCGTGCCCGACGAGCGTACCGGACAGAAAGGGAAGAAACGGCACGGCGATAGCGCGGTGGCGAGCGCGCTGGCAGTGGCGGCGAGCCGGGCGGAGCCGGAGCTTTATGGCTACGAGGGCGCGCCGGCGCGGGCTCCGGCGCATGCCGGAGGTGATGATTTTTACGTGACGGCGGAAGCGGCCGACCAGGCGCAGCGAGAGGATGAGCGCAACGACGGCGGCTTTATGCCGAACATGACGCGGAGGGTTTACGATGGCCTTTGAATTGCCGGAGTCTGATGCCGAGGATGCGGCGCGGGTGAATGGCTCGATCATTAAAATGCTCGGCATTACCGTGGAGAAAATGCTGACGCTGAAACTGCCTTCAGGCAGCCCTGAGGGGCGGTTTATCGAGGCGATGGATATGCGGCTGAACGTGCTGCACCAGATGCCGGCGGACGACCAGGTGCAGCGGATTAAGGATTTGGCGTGGAAGTTCCGGCGGCGGTTGCCAGCGCATCTGGCGCCAAAGCTGCCGCCGCAAGACCCGATTGTGCAAGAGATGGAGAAGCAGTGATGGACCGGGAGCCGCCGCGCATCGAGCACAAGCCGCACCTGAACTATCCATGGCAGGTGCGCATCAAAAATCATCGCGGCAAATGGGTAATGCTGGAAGCCCGGAAGACCGAGGCCGAGTGCATCAGGATTGTAGAGCGGCTGAAGGAAGGGATTGCATGAACCAAAAACCGCTGAGCGAAATGACCTTTGGCGAGCTGAGCGAGGAGCTGACGGCGGCGACGGCGTCGCGGCAGATCGCGGAGTATCAGGACGGCCTGGCGAACTGGACCACGGCGGTGAACGCGGCGCAGGCGTGGCTGAATGGCGTGAATGCCGAGATTGACAAGCGCCTCGCCGGGATGCGCGTGCAGGAGCAGAAACATGGCGGATGATTACAAGCCGGTGATCGACCAGTTCGGCAACCCGATCAGCCGGGCCGATATCGCGCTGCTGAAGAGCGAGATCGCGGCGCCGAGCAGCTTTTCGGTGCGGGCACCGTTTGTCGGGAATATCGGGTTCGACATCGAGCCGAGGCGGCTGGGGGCGATTATCCGGGCGGCGGATAATGGCAGCACGCGCGACTGGTTTATTCTGGCCGAGCAGATCGAGGAGCTGTTCACGCATTACCTCGCGGTGCTGAGCAAGCGCAAACGCCAGGTGACGCTGCTGCCCGTGACGGTGGAGGCGGCCAAGAGCGTGAAGGACGGCGAGCGCCATGCCGATTACGTGCGCGAATGGCTGGAAACCGATGTGCTGGAAACCGCGTTCTATGGTTTGGCGGATGCGATCGGCAAAGGCTATTCGGCGAACGAGATCATGTGGGATTGCCGCCCCGAGGGTTTTAGGCCGGCGGAGATCGCGTGGCGCAACCAGCGCGACTTTGAGGTGAACTGGAACGACGGCAAGACGATCTGGCTGCGCACGAATACCGGGTTTGATGAGCTGGATGCGCACAAGTTTTTGCTGCACGAGCACCCGGTGAAAAGCGGTAATCCGGTGCGCAACGGGCTGACGCGGGCGATTGCCTGGAAATGGATATACGCGGCCTTTACCGAGAAAGACTGGGCGCTGTTCTGCCAGGGCTACGGGTTGCCGGTGCGGCTGGGCCGCTATGGGCCGGAGGCATCTGAGTCCGACAAGCGCACGCTGTGGCGCGCGGTGCGGGGCATCGCGGGCGACCTCGCGGCGATTATTCCCAAGTCAATGGAGATGGAATTCGTCGAGGCCAAGGGCGCGAATGATGGTGCCAAGCTGTTTACCGAGCGGGCGAACTGGCTGAATTATGAGACCAGCAAGCTCGTGCTGGGCGGCACGGCCGGGACCGATGCGGTGGCGGGCGGCCATGCGGTGGGCCAGGAGCACCGCGCCGGTGAGCAGGACGTGGAGAAGTTTGACGCACGGCTGATTGCCGGGAGCATCAACCGGCAGATCGTGCAGGCGATGATTGCGTTCACGTTCGGCGAGCAGACGGCGTATCCGCGCGTAAAAATCGGCGTGGAGGAGCAGGTGCCGCTCTCTGACGTGATTGCCGCCGTGGCCGATCTGGGGCCGCTGAATTTCAAAGTGAAAGCCTCGGAGATTTATGACCGGCTGCAACTGACCGTGCCGGGGCCGAATGATGTGGTGATCGGCATGCCGCCGCCGGCGGCGGCGGGTGCGCTGGATGCCAACGGCAATCCGCTGGTGAAGGCGGATTTGACACCGAAGGCGAACCCGCACCCGGAGATCAACCCCAGCTCGGATTCGCGGGCGCTGATGACGGCGGGTGTGACCACGGGCACGCTGTTCGGCCGGTTTATCACCGCGCAGACGGCGCAGCTCGGCGATGATGAGGTGAAGGCGACGCTGGCGGCGCTGGACGCGCGGATGGCGCGCGAGGCCGCCGGGGCGCTGGCGGGAATGACCGCGCAGATCCGCGAGGCGTTTGAGGCGGCGCATGACATGCAGGATTTGGCCGAGCGGCTGAGCAAGTTAAAGCTGAATGATGAGGACTTCGCGCAGGCGATGACGCGCGGCATGGCGCTGGCGAATTTGGCCGGACAGGCGGCGCTGATGGATGAGCTGAGGCCGCTCGCCAAGAAGGGCTGAACATGCCCACCAGCACGCGCGGCGCGATCGACCTGCCGTTCAACGAGGCAATCGATTTCTTCCGCCAGAAGGTAAATGTGCCGACGGAGCGGTGGACGGATATGATGAACGAGGCGCACAGCCACGGCTTTGCCGTGGCCGGTGCGACCAACGAGGCGATGCTGAGCGATTTCCGCGAGGCGGTGGATAAGGCGATCAGCCAAGGCACCGGGCTGGCGGAGTTCCGCGCCGACTTCGATACCATCGTGAAAAAATACGGCTGGCAGCACACCGGCAATGCGGGCTGGCGGGCGCGGGTGATTTACGAGACCAATATGACCACCGCGTTCTCGGCCGGGCGCTATGCGCAGCTGACGGACCCAGGGATGTTGGACGCCTTCCCCTACTGGCAATACAACCACACGCCTTGCGCCAACCCGCGGCTGATGCACCTGGCCTGGGACGGCATGGTGCTGCGCGCCGATGATGGGTTTTGGGACTCCTGCTATCCGCCCAACGGCTGGGGCTGCCGGTGCTTTGTCACCGCCGTGTCCGCCGGCGGACTGGGGCGGATGGGCAAGAGCGATGCCGACCCCTCACCCGTGCTGCAATATAAGGACTGGACGAATAAGAGCACCGGCGAGGTGATGCGGGTGCCGGTGGGCGTGGACCCCGGCTTTGCCTATAACCCCGGCAAGGCATGGGCCGAGGGCGAAAAACTGCCGGTGCGGGCGCCGGATGTGAAGCCGGTGGGCGGCCACATGCCGGTACTGGCGCGGCCGGGGCTGACCGCCGTGGAGCCGCATGTGCTGGGCAAGTTCATCGAGATGCCGCAAGGAGCGGCGCAGGTGGCCACGCTGGGGCCGGAGCTGGTGCATCTGCTGGGTGCGAAGGCGCCGCGCGTGTTGCTCTCGGCCGACACGATGGCCAAGCAGTTGCTAAACCACCCCGAGCTGCGCGCCGAGACCTACCAGGAAATTCACGAGCTGCTGCGCGCACCAGCGGTGATCCAGCGCGATGGCGCGAAGAATTTGCGGATTCTGGGGACCGTGCATGGGCGCGCCGCGACCATAGTGATCAAGGCCAGCGGCAGCGGCGCCGAGGTGTTTGTGCTGAGCTTCCATTTTGTGCGGCCTAAAGCGGTGCGCGGATTTTTGAAGCGCGACATAGTGTTGCGCGGGGATGCGGCGGCGTATTTGGCTGGGTTAAAAGGGACGCGGTGATGGGGCCTGCCAGGAACCCCATAATTGACGCGGCCAATAAATTGACCGGCCGTGGTGGGCAGAATATCGCCATCTCACACCGCGCCCAGGGCCAGTATAGGGGCTGAGGGATATGGGCGCAACGATTGATGTGGTGTTCGACGACAAGCCCGTGCTGGACGCGCTGGCGCGGCTGGCGGGGCTGGGTGGATCATCCACGCAGTTGATGGGCATTCTGGGCTCCGGGCTGACCGATTCCACGCGCATGCGCTTTTCCACCAACATCGCGCCGGATGGAACCGCGTGGCGCGGGTTGAACCCGGCCTATGCCGAGCTGCGGCGGCCGGGGCCGATTTTGGTGCAGGGCGGGCAGCTGCGCGGAAGCATCACCTTTTTGCCCGCCGCCGCCGAGGTGACGATCGGCAGCCGGATGATTTACGCCGGCGTGCACCAGTGGGGCGCGCGCATCGAGGCGAAAAACGCGAAGGCGCTGGTGTTCCACATGGGGGCGGGCGGCAAACTGGTGCGGGTGCGCGCGGTGACGATTCCGGCGCGGCCGTACCTGGGTATCTCGGCCGAGGATGAGGAGATGATTTTTGCCGAGACGCAAGCCTATCTGGAGCGGCTTATGGCGGCCTGAGCGGCGCGGATGCGTGTGGTGGGTGCGGGGTAAATTTTAAGGCGCGTTTAAGGCTTGTTAAAGCTAGGTAGAATGGCCGCGCGGCGGGAAAGACGGACAACCGCCGCGCCCCGCTGGTGACGCCCGCTGGCGGGCCTGTAATCGCGGGACTGGCGCGGCGGGGGCAAACTGGGTTATGCTGGGCCATCCCCACAACCGAATAGAGAGCCACTGCCACCCGAGGGTCGCAGAACCGCGCCTGCGTGCCGGGGCAAGTTCTGGGCATGGACGTTTCCTCCCATACCACCTTACTGCCGACCGGCGATGTACCTGAATGGGTACAGCTTCTGCCGGCCGGCAGCTTTTCCGGGGTGGATGGCCGGGGGCCTTACATTTTGCGGAATCCGGAAAATGTAATCGCGGCATCGATGGCGGCGCAAAAGCTGCCGATTGACGAAAACCATTCCACGCAGCGCGCGCCCGCATTGGGGCAGCCTTCACCCGCGCAGGCATGGATCGTGGCGCTGCAATCGCGCGCCGACGGCATCTGGGGCCAGGTTGAATGGAACGACGGTGGCCGCGCGCTGATGACGCAAAAGAAGTACCGGGGGCTTAGCCCGGTATTCGCGCATGAGAAGGACGGCACCGTGACGCGGATTATCTCCGCGGCGCTGACGAATTCCCCGAACCTGGGGCAGCTCGCCTCACTGAACACTGAACAAACCCACACACAATCTGGAGCAGACATGGATATTGCGACGCTGCGGGCCGCCCTTGGGCTGCCCGAGACCGCGGATGAGGCGGCCGTGCTGACGGCCATCGCAACCCAAAAACAGACCGTGGCGGCACATACCGCGACGATTACCAATTTGCAGGCGGCCACCGTGCCGCTCGCCGAGTTCGTGGCGCTGCAGACGCAGGTCGCCGCGGGTGAGACCGCCCGCCGCCAGGAGAAGGCGGTGGCCTTCATCGATGCGGCGATCAAGGACGGCAAGGCGCTTGGCCCGGTGCGTGAGCGGATGATTGCCATGCATGTGGCTGACCCGGCCGGCGCCGAGGCGCTGGTGGCCGGGCTGCCGAGCCTGAAGACGGCTGCCGGGGGAACCTATGTGGCTGAGCACGATGCCGGCGACGGCGACGGGCTGACCGCGATGGATAGCCAGGTCATCAAAAAAATGGGTCTGAAGAAGGAGGATTTTCTGAAGACCAAGAAATCCATGGCTGAAGGGAGTGCCGCATAATGGCCGCCACCAAAGACAGCGCCCCCGCACGCCGGGGTAATTCGCGCGGCGCCGCGTTCGGGTATCCGGTTGCGCCTGGCGAGAAAATCTTCAAGGGCACCGTGATGTGCGTGAACGCCGCCGGGCAGTCCGTGCGGCCGCAGACTGCCGGGGCGCTGGCCTTCATTGGTATTTCAGAGAGCGGGTACGATAATACCGGCTCCTCCGCGCCTGGCCCGAAGATCACGGGGCAGTTCGATGATTTCAAATTCCCGGTACCGGGGGCGTCCTACACCAATATCGGGGCGCCGGTTTATGCGACCGATGACAACACGCTGACGCTGGCCGCGCCTGGCTCCGGCTTTGAGAAATCGGTCGGGCACATCGCGGGCATCGAGGGCGGTGCCACCTTCGTCGAATTCAGCGCTCATTAAAGAGGTATTAGACAATGGATATTTCGCCGATTTCGCTCGCCAGCATCAATGCTGGGGTCAACACCGCCTATAACACCCAGTTGTGGCAGGCCGACACAGTTTACGACAAATTCACCTATCAGGCTCAGTCGACGGGCGACCAGGAAGTTTATCCGCGTTTGGATATGCTGCCGGGCCTGCGCGAGTGGGTGGGCGAGCGCGTGGTCAACTGGCTGACCCTGACGACCTTCGCGATCAAGAACAAGCTGTTCGAGTCGACCATCGGCATCAAGGTGCAGGACATCGAGGACGACAAGTTCTCGCTGCTCAACCAGGCGTCGGCCTCGATGGGCGAAGCCGCTGGGCGGTTGCCGGATTTGTTGATCGCGCAGCTGATGGCCGGCGGCACCACCGCAGCGGTTCCCGATGGCGCGAACTTCTTCGACACCGACCACGAGAATTACGATGCGAACGGCAACGTGATCTCCAACTTCAATTATCAGGCGGCGCCGGGCGGCTATACGGGGCCGAGCTGGTATCTGCTGGCGACCAAAAAGGTGCAGCGCCCCTTCATCTTCCAGACGCGCAAGCCGTTTGTGATGAAGGCGCTGTTCAACCCGGAATCGCCGGAAGTGTTCTACAAGAACGAGTTCACCTGGGGCAACGATGGCCGCTGCAATGCCGGTTACGGGCTGTGGCAACTGGCGTTCCGCTCCGACGCGCCGTTGACGGTGGCGAATTTGGAAGCCGCGCGTGCCGCCATGGCGGCCTGGCGCCGGCCGGATGGCGCGCCGCTGGGCGTCGTGCCGGATTTGCTGACGACGGGCGTCTCACTGGGGCCGACCGCGCGCAGCTACTGCACCAATGACTATCTGCCGCCGACCGACCCGCTGGTGGTTGGCGTGGGCACCGTGAACAACACCTTCAAAGGTTTGGCGACGGCGCTGGAAAACCCCTGGATTCCGTGAGCCCGGCTGGGCTCGCGTTTTCACTCTGATTTTTGAGGATATCATGGCAAAAATTATTGTTACCTCTTCCCAGCCCGGCAAGCGCCGCGCCGGGACCGTGTTTACCGGCGCCAGCACTTTTGAGCTGGGCCATTTTTCCACCGACCAGTTGAAGGCGATTGCCGCCGACCCGGTGCTGACCTTGGTTTATGGCGAGGTTATTCCGGCTGCCGGCGTGGAAGTGTTCGCCGCCGACAATCCGGCGCCCGCGCCGGCTGGCGTGGAAGTGTTCGCCGCCGACAATCCGGCGCCCGCGCCGAAAGTGCCGGGCAAGGGCAAGTAATAAATGCCCTACGCCACCGTTGATGAGATGATCGGGCGGTTTGGCGAGGTGGAGATGATGCGCCTCACCACGCCGGCGAACGCTGACCTGGTGGCGGTGCAGCGCGAACCGGCAATCGTCGCGCTGGGGGATGCCTCGGCGGTGATCGACACGTATTTGCGCAAGCGCTACCGCGCGCCGCTGGACGTGGCGCCAAAAGAGATCAAGCGGGCATGCTGCATTCTGGCGCGCTACGACCTGGCCACGGGCGAGCAGAAGCAGCCGACCGAGACCCTGGTGAATGAGCGCAAGGAAACGATGGCCTGGCTGAAGCAGATCGCCAACGGCGATGTGGTGTTGGACCTGGAAGAGGTGACGGTGGGCGATGAGTCGTTCTCCGCCATGCAAAGCCGCGACCAGGTGTTTGGCTCGCGCGGCGATGGTTCCACGCGCGGGTTTGAGGATTACGCGCCGGGCGATGACGGGAGTTTTTGGGGATGAGCACCACCGCAGCCGCCGCCCCGCTTTATCCGGTGCAGCCGATTGGGCCGGGGCCGCTGGCGCTGATTGCGCGGGCGTTGCAGGCACGGTTGCAACTGGTGTTCCCGACCACGCGGTTCCAGCACGACGTTGTGCCGGCGAAAATGACGCCGGAGATTTGGAAGCAGCTGCTGCGCCGCACGCCGTTTATCGGCCTGGGCTGGAACGCGGTGAGCAACCAAATGGACGGGCGGCTGTTTGACGGGCAGAGCAGCTGGAGCGTGTTCCTGGTGCTGAAAAACCCGGCATCAGTGACCGCGCGGTTTTTTGGCGACAGCCAGGGCGCTGGGTTGTTCCTACTGACGCAGGCGGCGATTGGCGTGCTGAACGGATTTACCATCGAGGGCTTTGGCAGCGTGCGCGTGACCCAGGCGGGCAATGTGTATGCCGAGAGCTGGGATGACGATGCCGCCGCAGTGATTGTGGATGTGAGCGTGAGCACCACGCTGCCGCTGCCCGAGCTGATCACCGCGCCGGGCGATTTGAACGAATTCAGCCAGATGATGGCGACATGGAACTTTGGCGGCACGGATGTGCTGACCGGGCAACTGACGGTCGGCGACCGGAGCGGGGAATGATGGAAAAAATACATGTGGTGCCGGGTGTTGGACGGCTGGTGAGATTGCCGGGGGGCACGATTGTGCCGCCGCAGGGTGTGATTTGCGCGCGCACGATGTTCATCGAGCGGCGGCTGTTGTGCGGTGACCTGGTGCTCGCTCCGGCCGCGCCGGTGGCCGAAGCGCCGGTGAAAGCCGCGCCTGAGAAGAAGGGAGCGTAACATGTCCGACACCACATCGCCGCAGGGCGCGACGCCGCCGCAGATCATCAGCTTTGATGAAATTCCCAACAATGTTGAAGTGCCGGGGACTTACATTGAGACCAAGGTAAATTACAGCCAGAGCGGGCTGCTGCCTTATAAGGCGAAAGCGCTGATTATCGGCCAGATGCTGAGCAGCGGGATTGCCAAGCCGAATGTGGCTTATCCGCTGTATACCGCGCCGCAGGCGGAAAACCTGTTCGGCATCGGCTCCATCGCGGCACAGATGGCAGCCGCGTTTATCCTCGCCAACCCTTATGTCGCCGTGGATATCATGGGCGTGCCGGATGCGGTGAGTGCCGCGAAAGCCTCGCAGACCGTGACGATCGGCGGGACGGCGACGGCGGCTGGGACGCTGCCGGTGTATGCGCAAGGGCAGCGCGTGCCGGTGGCCGTGAATGTGGGCGATACCGCAGCCGTGGTGGCCGCTAATTTGCTGGCGGGATTGCAAGGCGCGGCACTGGAAAGCAGCGAGACCGAGAGTGGTGCCGTGATTACCGTGACGGCGCTGCATGGCGGGACGCTGGGCAACACGCTGGACCTGCGCGTGAATTATCAGCCGGGGGATACGATCCCGGCCGGGCTGACCGTGACGATTACCGCGATGACGGGCGGCGCTACCGACCCGACCATTACCGGCGCGCTGAACGCGATTGCCGCGAGCTGGTACAGCGACATTGTGATGTGCTGGGTGGACCCAACCAATGTGGGGCTGCTCGAAGCTGCGCTCGAAGGCCGCTACAATGCCATGAGCAAACTCGACGCGCATGCCTATGGCGCGCTGGGCATGAGCTACGGCGCCGGGCTTGCCAACCAGGCTTCGCTGAATTCGCGCTTCCGCTCCGTGCTGCTGGTGCAGAACGCGCCGCAGCCAGCCTGGATGTGGGCGGCGTGCTTTGCCGGCGTGTGCAGCTACTACCTGGCGCAGGACCCCGCGCGGCAGTTGCGCGGCCTGGCGCTGCCAGGGCTGCTGGCGCCCGCGCCGGCGGACCGCTTCGACTGGACCGAGCGCAATTTGCTGCTGGCGGACGGGATTTCCACTTTCGACGTGGAGATCGACGGCACCGTGACGCTGGAGAAGGTGGTGACCGAGAACCTCACCGACGCCGCCGGTATCCCCACCACGGCGTGGCACGATATTATGGCGCCAAAGGTGAACAGCCGGATCAAATACGACTGGATCAGCTTCAACGGCGTGACGTATCCGCGCAACAAGCTGGCCGATGATAACACCATTGCCGCCGAGTACGACCCCAGCGTGGCGACGCCGCGGCGGATCAAATCATCCTGGGCCGGGCGCTCGATGCTCTACGAGCAGTATGGCTGGATTGAGAATTCCCAGGCGACCGCCGCGCAGAGCTACTTCGTGCGCGATCTGACTGACCGCAACCGGCTGAATTGCCGCCTGCAATATAACCGCATCGGCAATTTGATGGTCGAGGCCGTCTCTCTCGAATTCCAGGCTTAGGAGTAAAACATGGCGCAGACCCTCGGTATTGTCGATCTGATCTGGCTGGGCACGAAAATCCCGATCAAGACGGCGAGCTATAAGCGCGGCGGCCTGGTGAACAACGCCATGGTGGGCTCGCGCCAGGTGTTCAACAGCCAGGAATTCCAGGCGGACACGGTGGAAGCGACGATCCCGTTCAAGAAGGGGGATTCGCTGGCCGCCTACGCCGCCAGCCAGGTCGGCGAACTGCAGTACGTGTGCGACACCGGGCAGACCTATACGCTCCCCGATGCGTTTGTAACCGGCACGCCGCAGCTGGCGCCCGGCAGCGGCAAGGAAGGCGGCTCGGTGAAAATCACCTGGGCAGGCTCGACGGCGATGGAGGTGGTCTCGTGATCGGCGCCAGTGACGACGATCTGGTGGTGATTCTGGATGCCGATGAGCATGCGGATGAGCTGCCGGGGGTTGAGGAAGCCAAACCGGCGTCGGGCGCAGGGTTGCCGGAAAATGCGAAGCTGAACGAAGATGGCAGCGTGACGCTGACGCTGAGCCGGAAGGCGGCGATTAAGTACAAGGGCGGCGACGGTACGATCGTCGAAAAGCCAGTTGACGATGTGCTGGTGTTCAACCGGCTGACTGGTGGTGATTTGCGCGCGATGATGAGCGCCACCGGGCCGAATGCGAACCTGACGCTGTTCAACCGCTCGACCAAGCTGGGCGAGGCGAAAGGGCCGCTGACGTTTGATGCGCTCGATGCCCAGGATGCCAGCGCGGCGCTGGCGATTATCGGTTTTTTTACGAGTGCTGGACGCCGGACTGGCCGCTGACGCTGGCGGCGCTGGCCAAGCATTACAGTGGCTGGACGCAGGCCGAGCTGCTGGCCGGGACTGACCTGGATGCGGCGTTCTGGCTGGGTGCAGCGGGGGCGTTGATGAAGCGGATAACGGAAGGGTAATATATTGTCCGGAGATATGGTCGCCAGCCTGACGCTGCGCTTGCAAGACCAGATGTCCGGCGGGGTGGGCGAAATACAATCGCTGTTCACCAATCTCACCACCACGCTCGGCACGCTGAACGATACGCTGGGCAGCATGCAGGATTTGCTGGCCAATTTGCGCGGGCCGGCGAATTTAATGAGCGATTTGGATGCGGTGAATGCGCAGGTGAAGGTGTCCGCCGACACGATGGCCGCTTCCATGGATGAGGTCAGCACCGGGGTTGACGCCAATATCGTGAAAATCAAGGAAATGTACGCGGCGATGGGGCAGGGCATGTCTTTTATGCCGCCTGGTTCGCAAGTGGGCGGTGGATTTAATCCCGATGCAATGCTTCCGCCTGGCTCGGCGCGGCCCGGCGATGAGCCCGCACCCGAGGATGAGCCACGGCCCGGTGGTCAAGGTTTGGGCACCGCCGGAGATGCGATGGGGCATATCCTTATGGCTGGAATCGGCGTCGCGATCGCGCGGAATGCTGCCGAGAAATATGCCGATTTCGGCCAAATCCTCTACCAGACAGCGATCAAAGAGGGGCTGAACGGTGGGCCAGCGGCGGATGAAATCGCCCGGCTGAACACGATGCTCGATGGTCTAGCCGTAAAGACCGCAAACTCCAGCACAGCGCTGGCGGAGGCGTATTACTATCTCACCATCCATGGCATGGCGCCTGGGGTGATCAGCGCGATGATGCCCGCGCTCGCGCGGGATGCGACGGCCTATGGCAATGATCCGATCGAAGATGCGAAAAGTGTTTCCGCATTGAATCAAGTGCTTGGGATTGCACCCGATCAGATGCAGCGAGGCTTGTCGATTATCTCGGATGCCTCCAGTCTGGGCGGATTTTCGGTCGGGGATTTTGGCAGCTATATACAGGGTTTTAGCGCGAAGCTGGCCCTTATGAAGAATGGCGGTATCGGCGGCCTGGTATCGGTGGCATCTGCTGTTGAGGCTACGCATAAGGATTTTTCTGATTCTGCCGATGACGCGACCGCTATGCAGGATTTGCTTAGCTATCTCTCATCGCCGATCGCCGCGAGATTTTTTGACCGGACGAAGCGCTCCATGGATTTGCTTGCCCCCTCCCAACGGGCACTGTTCGACAAATATCATATCGGCGGGATCGACATTCCAAAATATCTCGATAGCCGGGAAGCTTTGGGCGAAGGGGCGTTCGATGCCGAGATGGACCTGGCCCGGCTGGTCAACACGAAGCTGCCCACCAATATAACAGGCACTGATAAGCTGGAGATTTTCGGCGCGCTTTTCCACAATACCGAGGCTGCAAAAGCGGCTATGGCCATCGCGGAAAACTTTGACGTGTTCAAGGCCAATGAAACGACGTTATACGGAATTGGCCCTGGCAAAGTGCAGACCGATTTTCAAACCAGTCTGAATTCGCCGAAGTCGCAAATGAATATCGTCGATGAGAAATTTGCTGAATTGACGCGCTCGCTTGGCGTTAATGTCATCCCCTCGCTGACGCTGCTTGGGACGGGCGCGAATGTCGCGCTGGAGGGGCTCAATAAAATTGGTGATTTTTGGAATTCGCTCGCCGTCGGTATCGGTACGGGTGCGGTGTACGCCATGCATCCCGGTGCCAAGCAGCCAAACGCTGGGTTTTTGGGCGCGCGCGATGGCCCCATCCACATCCACGTGAACGTCGATAAATCCGGCAATGTGCGGGTGACGCAGGGGCCGAGCAGCTCCGCTGGCTCGCGCGGCCAGGTTTTGAGCCGGCATTGAGGGGGCGGAAAAATGGTCGATATTGTTGGGCTCTACGACTCTCTGTTGAACGCGAGCTATGGCGGCGTGCAGTTTTACATGCTGCCGGCCGACATCGAGGTGGGGCGGCGGGTGCAGCGGTTCCTGTTCCCTGGGCAGGACGCTACCAGCTTCCAGGATCTGGGCGCGGCCGACGGTAAAATCTCGGTTCAGGGGTTTTTGATCGGCGAGGATTACATCGCCCAGTCGCTGGCGCTGCGGGCGGCGTTCCGCAAGGCTGGCCCGGCGACGCTGGTGCATCCGTGGCTCGGCACCATGCAGGTGGTGCAGATTAAGGACCAACTGCCGAAGCTGAGCTTTACCGATAAGGAGCTGCGGGTGTGCCGGTTCCAGGCGGTGTTCTACCCCTACACGCCGCCGCCGCAGATTATGCCCGATACGCTTTCCCGGTTGATGAGCGCCGTGAGCAACGCGACATCGAGCGCGGAAGCGTGGCTGGCCGCCGTGCTGGCGCCGGCTGCTGGGGTGCTGGGCGCGTTCAGCTATGCACAGGGGTGGATTGCCGGGCTGGAAGGGCAGTTTGGCGCGCTGATTAATACCGGACCGTCCGGCTCGATCATCGGCCCGGTGGCGGGTTTTGCGGTGACGGCGCTGGGCGCGCCGGTGCTGGCGGTCAACGCCTTATGGGCAGCCGCCACGGCCAACGCGCTGGCGGGTGTGCCGGCGGCGATTGCTGGTGCCTGCGCACCAACAATCCCCTCCGCCGTGGCGCCGGGTGGCACCGTGACGGCGGCGGCGGCGGCAGACCCAGGGGACGCCGCCGCCATGCTGCTGGCGAGCCTGGGGCCGATAGCCGCCGGGTTGAACGCGCCCACGCCAGGCCCGGCGCTGGCCAGCGCGATGCTGGCGCTGGTGCTGGCGAACGCCGTGCAGGCGGCAAGCAATATCAGCTACACCAGCCAGCAACAGGCGCAGGCGCAAGGGGCGTTGATCTACGCGGCGTTTGATACGGCGATCCCGGCCGCGGCACTCGCCGCCGCCAGCGCGCCGGCGCTGGGCGGTGCCGTATGGGGCGCTTTGCTGGACCTTAAAGCCGCCTTTGCGGCTGATATGAACGCGCTGATCGGGCGGTTGCCGCCGGTGGTGAATATCGCGGTGCCGAACACGATGCCGGCGTGGCTGCTGGCGCAATATATTTCTGGCGACAATCCGGCGGATGTGTTCGCCACCTGGCAGGACATTGTGGCGCGCAACAATATCCGCAACCCCGGCGCGGTGCCGCCGGGCAGCATCGAGGCGCTGGCATCGTGAGTGCATCACTCGCCAAATTTGACCCAGCGGCCAGCCGCCGCGTGGGGCTGGTGGTGGGCGGGCATGTGTTCGACCGCTGGACCGATGTGGATGTGGACCGCGACCTGCGCAACATCGCGGGTGGGTTTACCATGCAGTACGAGGATTCCGGGCGGATCGCGCAGGCGGTCTCGCCGGATTTGGATACGCGACCGCCGTTCGAAATCATTAAACCCGGCATGGCCTACACCGTGCTGCTTGACGGCGAGCCGGTGCAGAAGGGCTGGATTGATGAGGTCCAGCTAAAGGACAACGCCGACGAGCTGGAAGCCACGGTAACCGGGCGCGATATTTGCGGTGACCTGGTGGATTGCGCGGCGTCGCCGGACGGCCCGGTGGAGTGGCGCGGGCTGAATGCGTTGCAGATCGCGCAGGGGATTTGCAAGCCATTTGGCTTGAGCGTGCGGGCCGAGGTGGATGTGGGTGCGGCCTTCCCGGTGTTTGGCATTCAGCTCGATGAGAATTGCATGCCGGCGATTGAGCGCGCGTGCCGCCAACGTGGGATGCTGATGGTCTCTGACGGCGTGAGCGGATTGATTCTGACGGTGGGCGGCAATACGCGCGCGCCGGCGGCGCTGGTGCGCGGGGGGAATGTGCAGGCCACCGATTATACGAATTCCTGGACCGAGCGATTCAGCGATTATTATGTGAAGGGGCAGACCAGCACCGCCGGCCAGCGTGCGGGCCAGGATGCCGCGATGACGCCCGGCACCGACCCGACCACGGACCCGGTGGCCCCGCCTGATGACGGCGTCGACACGGCCGAGGCCAGCACCATTGTGATGACCGGCCATGCGATCGACCCCGAGGTGACGCGCTACCGGCCGAATGTGCGCGGCGTGGCGACGCAATCTGGCACTGCCTCGGCCCAGGCGCAGGCGGAGTGGGCGCTGCGGGTGGCGCGCGGCATGGGCGAGACGCTGAACTACACGGTGCAGGACTGGCGGGCGGGTGCCGCGAATGCGCTGTGGCTGGCCAACCAAGTGGTGGCGGTGAGCGATGCTTACTTAAATATCAACCGCGACATGCTGATCAGCGGCGTGAAATACCGCATGAGCGAGGCGGGGATTTTTACCGTGCTGCGGGTGGCCGGACGCACGGCGTTCGACCGGATTGATGAGCCGGCGAAAGACCGGCTGCTGTTCAAGCGCGCGCCGCGCACGTTTGGCCCGACACGGAACGGCTGATGACGCAAGAGCTTTATTCCAACCTGCGCGGCCTGGCGAATGTTGGCCAGGTGATTGCCGTGGACGATTCCGGCCAGGCGCAAAAAGTGACGGTACGCACCGGCGACAATGTGGAGCGCGCCGATGTGGAAGTGATGATGCCGTTTGGCTTTTCCTCCATGCCGCCGCTGCACGGCGCGATCTGCATGCTGGTGGCGATAGGGGCCGACCCGGCGAATTTGCGGGCGCTGCCGATTGGCGCACCATCACGGCGCTTTGGCGGCCAGCAACCCGGCGAGGCCGTGATGTATGCGCAAGACGGGACGCGCGTGGCGGTGCGGCAGGGCGGGATCGTGGATGTGTGGGGTGCCGAGCAGGTTAACGTGCATACCAAGACTTGCACGATCAACGCGCCGGCGGGCTGCGTGATTAACGCGGCGGCTGGGACGACGGTGAACGGGGACGCTTTGGTGAATGGGAACGTCGAAGTCACCGGCAATATTTCGGGGACTGGCGCATGAAGAGCGGGATTACAATGACCGGCACGGTTGATGCCGGGCAGGGATTTTATGTTGACGGCACGCCGGTGGGCGCGGCGGCGCTGATTTTTGAGCAGGGGACGTTCGATGTCGGCGCGCATACGCTGGTGCTGGCGGGCTCGGCATCGTTCAGCGGTGGGCCAGACGGCGTGACGCTGGATGTGTTCGGAGCCGGAGCTACCCTGGCGCAAGGGAGTATTTCCGCAACGGGGATGATTTCGCTGAGCAGCGATTTTGACCTGACCGCTGGCAGTTTAAGTATTTCGGAAAGCGGGCCGCTCTCTTCCTCGCTCGCGGCCGTGGCTAGTTTGGCGGCGGCGGCGATGCCTGAATTTAGCCTCGGGCCAGATTTCTCGTTCTCTGGCACCACGCTGGAGCTGGAGACGAATTTTGTTGAATATGTCGAGGCGTCGAACGGTGTGACAGCCGCGATCACGGGGCGCACCCTGGCGGTGGGGCAAACGCTTGTCACTTACGGCAGCGGAGTGCCGACTTTCTACGCGCCGCCCGGCGTTATCTACGAGCGGCAGGATTCCCCAGGCTCCGTAATCGACCGGGTATATGTGTCGAACGGCGGGAGATACTTGGCGCCGCTACAGGCCGCTGACGGCGCTGTCCATCAGTATTTGTTCAACGAGACCACGGGGAGCGTGCTGGTAGACACGGGGAGCAGCCCTGTTAACGGCAGCTACACGGCTCCGTATTCCTTGGGAAATGCGTCGCATGTGAACGGGGTCTCAGCAGCGGCGAGCATCGCTTCGAGCGGGTACGCAGGTGTGCCTGTTGTTGATCCGCCCGCCGGCGTGGGCGGGGCGTGGGCAATCGAGATCATCTACATCCCGTCTAATGTCACCGCCACGGGGAGAATTTTCAGCAACTCGCGGGCGGATACCAACGGGCTTGGCTTTACGATTGAGGGCATAAGTTACGCTCTTGGCTCGTACCGCTTCCTCGTCGGATTTAGCGGCGGAATTTCCTCCGTCACGCTGACAAATACTTTAGTCGCGGGAACGCTCTATCATATTGTCGGTGTCTATGACGGCACCAACTTATTGGTTTATCAAAACGGGGTTTTGTGCGGCTCGGTCGTGCCGAGCGGTACATATATGCCGGGCACCAATAATATCGAGTTCGGGCAGAACGCCGGTAATCCAGGCAATGATTTTGCCCCTGGGCTGTATCAATGCGCGGCGATGTATAATTACGGCCTGACCGCCGCTCAAGTTCTCAGCCACTATAATGCGATCAGTTTCAGCGGGACACCATGGGCGGATGTGCAGACTGTCAACGCGCTGACCGCAGGAGGCACCCTGATTGGTGCTGGCAATGCGGTGCAAGCCGGGACAAATATAACCCTGGGCCTCAGCGGCGAAAACATCATCATCAACTCCAATCCTGAGTTTTTCCAAGGGACGCTGACCGGCGTTGGGAACCCGGCCATCGGGACGGGGTTGCTCCTAAGTGGCACGAGCAACCCGACGATCAGTAATGCGGGCGTGCTGGCGCTGGCCGTTGGGACCACGGCGCTGGCGGGTAGCATTGCTCTGGGTTCGGAGTTTTTCACCACCACCGGCACGCTGCATGTGTCGGCGGTTGCCGCGCCAATGACGATCCAGAGCGGCGGCACGGTCACGAATACGTTGGCGACGGGGCTGAATTTCACCGGCTCTGGGGTGACGATTTCCGGCACCGGCGCGACGGAGACGATCAACATTCCTGGGAGCGTTGGCGGCGTCACCTCGTTCAACACGCGCACAGGGGCAATCACGCTCACCAGCGGCGACGTTACCGGCGCGCTCACATACACCCCAGCGCACGCGGGGGTGAATAGCGACATCACGTCGCTCACCGGCTTGACGACGGCCCTAGCAGTCACTGAGGGCGGCACAGGCGTCACCACCAGCACGGGCACGGGGGCGAACGTACTCTCCACGTCACCTACACTGGCAACTCCCGCGCTGGGCACGCCGACATCAGGAACGCTGACCAACGCGGTTGGCCTCCCGCTCTCGACCGGCGTCACAGGAAATCTGCCGGTAGCGAACCTTGGCTCGGGCACCGGGGCTTCGTCGTCCACGTACTGGCGCGGGGATGGGACATGGGCCGCGCCGGCTAGTGGGGGCGGCGGCACAGTCACCAGTTCCACGGCTGGGCAACTGGCGTGGTATTCCGCCACCGGTACAACTGTGGTCGGCAACCCGAACGTCACCTATTCCGGCGGTGCGCTAACTATCGGCGTCACGGGCACGCAGACAGGCAGCCTCGTGCTGGCGGGCGCCACGTCCGGCGCGGTGACGATTAAACCAAACGCGGCGGCGGGTAGTTGGGCGATGACGCTGCCCGCCACGGCTGGAACAAATACCTACGTGCTGACCACGGACGGCTCGGGCAATTTGTCCTGGGCCGCGCCTGGTGGCGGCTCTAGCGTCACCTACGGCGGGAGTGCGGTCACGTCGCTGGTTGCTGGGTCAAACGTCACGATGACGCTCGCGGCGGGCGCACTGACCGTGGTGTCAAGCGGTGGCGGCTCGATCTACAACAGACCTGCACTGTCAGCGTTTACCTGGTGCAACCAAAGCGGCGTCGGCGCGTCTGCCACGGATAACACCGGCGGCCCGCTTACAATGAGCATAACGAACACCACCCTGAGTCTGACGGCGTTAACGCTGCCTGTCCCTGGCTCAACGTGGACGATTATCGCGCAACTGTTTACCGACCAGGGGGGTGGAAACCAGTTTTTAGGGCTATCTCTACACAATACTTTGACAGGCCCCGGACTTGTATTTTCCATCTACGGAAAATCAACTTTCTATATTTTCAGATTTTCAAGTCCAACCTCTTACACAAGCGGAACTGGTGGGGCGGGTGCCTCGTATAATCCAGCATGGCTAAAAATTGTAAATAACGGCACTAATTTGACGTATTCCTCGTCCTCAGATGGTTTTGATTTTGTTACCGTTTTCACGACAACGCTTACCGCAGATTTGGCATCGATTACACATATTGGCTTTGCAGGCACGGCCAACAATTCAACCTCAAATTACCACGTAAAACTATATAATTGGACATTGACCACCCCGTAGGCGGCAACCGGCGCGGCGCAAATCTCGGAAGGACCGCTCTCGGATAGCAGTGTTGTGGTGGTGGCGCCGACAACGGGTTCAACAATCACGGTGCCGAATGGCTGCTCCACATACGTAGTCAACCCATCAGGGACGTTGGCGGCATTGACGATCAATTTGCCCGCAAATCCCGTGGTGAGTAATCCCAACCCGATATTAAGAATCAAGATACAAAAAGCCATCACGTCGCTCACCTTGTCCGGTAACGGGTCGACTTTAAATGTTGCCGTTTCTGGGGCATCAGTGAGTGGGTCGACGACTTATGACGCGATCTATAACGCCGGGACGTGGTATTTTTAAGTAACGATGCAATTCCGCCCGGCGCTTCTGCCACCGCCGGGTTGCAGGCAACACTTCGCGCGCGCGCGATAGTCCGGGCATGGATGTGGCCCTGCAATATGATCCGGTGAAGCGCTGCTGCGACCTGGTTTTTAATGGCCGGGATTTCGCGCTCGACTACACGCCGGGGAGCGCCATGCTGTTTTCGATTTTGGCGGAACGGCGCGCGGCGAATGATGATGTGCTGCCCGACACGGTGCCCGACTACACCGCGCCCAGCACGTTTATCGCGCGGCGCGGCTGGTGCGGGGATTTTCTGGATGCACTCGGCCGGTTGACCGGCTCGCGCTTCTGGCTGCTGCGGCGGGCAAAGGCGACCGAGGAGACGCGGCGCTCGGCCGAGGTCTATTTCGCCGAGGCGCTGATCTGGCTGGAGACCGAGCGGAACCTGGCGGTGCAGATTACCGTGCGCTGGGTGAAGCCCGGCGTGCTCGGTATTCTGGCGCGTTGCGGCAAAGCTTCGCTCTCACTTTCGCGCGCGTTGGCCGCGTGATGGGTGCCTGCTGATGCCAGTTCCTGTTCCAGCCCCTGGTGTGATCTCCGGCCGCGCCGCGGCGATTTACGAGGAGCTGCTGCCCGGCATCGATGCGCGCAGCCCGAACACGGTGGCGACCGCGAACACCCGCATCGTGGAAATGGCGATGCAGGATTTATATGTGCAGCTGCAGAACGTGGCGGATGAGACGATGCCCGACACCGCGCAGGACAATCTGCCGCGCTTTGGCACGATGTGGGATGTGCCGCAGGTGCAGCCGAGTTTCGCGGGCGGCAATGCGGTTTTTACCGGGGGCAACACCACGGTAATCCCCTCTGGCTTGCAGCTTAGCGCCGCCTCACAGGCTATTTATGTCACCACGGCAGAGGTGACGATCGGCACCTCGCTCACCGCCAGTGTGCCGGTGCAGGCGGTTATTGCTGGAGTTGCGGGCAATTTGGTGGCCGGGGCGCCGCTGACGATTGTCTCGCCGGCGGGGCTGAACCTCAACACGGTTGCCACGGTGGACAGTAACGGGCTGACCGGTGGTGCTGATATTCAGGGCGTGCCGGCGTGGCGCGGGGATATCATCCAGGAAATCCAGGATGAGCCGGCGGCGGGCGACTACGCTGACTATGTGAAATGGGCGAAAGCGGCGCTGCCGAATGTGCAGCTGGCGGTGTGCCCGCCGGCGGCGTGCGGCGGTGGCGTGGTGAGCGTGGCGATTGCCATGACCGGGCTGGTGCCGCCCACCACAGAGCAGATTGCGGCGGTGCTGGCTTACATCGAGACGCAGCGGCCGGTGGGTGCGACGAATATCACGGTGTACGCCTGCGTGCTGAACCCGGTGAATGTGACGCTGCATCTCAACCCTGACACGGTGACGATCCGCGCGGCCGCGAGTTCCGCGCTGGCGCTGAGCTTTGCCCAGGATGCCGCGATTGGCGGTACGACCTACAAGAGCCGCCTGGAGACTGCCATCGGCATATCGGATGGTGAGGATAGCGATGAGATGACGGCACCGGCGGCGGACGTAGCCGCGCCCACGCTGTTCTCCCTGAACGTGCTCGGCACGGTGAGCTTCGTATGAGCCGCACGGTGCAACAGGTGCTGGCCGAGCTGCTGGCGATAACGGCGCCGGGCGATGAGCTGCCAGCCGAAATGCCGGTGGTTTGGACGATGTCGCCGCTCGGCTTCATGCTGCCGCGCGATGCGACCTTGTGGGCGAAATGGCTGACGCCACTGGCCGTGGAGATCTCGATTTATGAGATGCTGCTGGACCAGATGCTGGCCGAGGTTGACCCGGCGACGGCGCAATATCTGCTGACCGACTTTGAGCGCGTGCTGGGGCCAGACCCGTATGGGCGTGATGCGGGGAGCTTGACGATCGCGCAGCGGCAGCAGCTCGCGCATAGCCGTTGGACGGGGCGGATTGGCGCGCGGCCGGCGGATTTCATCGCGCTCGCGGCCAGTTTTGGCGTGGCGATCACGGTCGACGAATTTCAGGATTTGGAGACGAATTTCTACGCGGACGATGAATGCGGTGACCATCCGCTTGAGTTCACCTGGCAGGTGAATTTGCCGTCGACCGTGCTGGAGTTTGCCGAGGCGAACGGCTTCTCGGCGGATGATCTCGTTTCCAGCTTTGATCCGAGCAATGTGCAGAACGTCATCGCCGCGAAGAATCCGGCGCAGATGACGGTGGTTTTTAATTATGCGTGAGGGCTGCGATGTATTGGGTTAACGGGCTCTACGTCAACACGGTTGGCGGTGTGAATTATTTCCAGTCGGCGAACCCTGGCGCGGGTATCCCGAAGGGGACGCAGGTTACGACTGCGTGGCTGAACGATATGCAGGGCGAGAACCTCAACTTTCTGGCCGCAGCGGGTATCACCCCGCTGCCAGGGACGCCGACGCAGGTGAAGGCGGCGACGGATTTTCTATATGGCTTCAAATACGGCATTCTCACCGCGAATAAGGTGGTGGCGGCTGCGGACCGGGGTACGATTTTCACCTGCAATACCGGATGTTCCACGGTGACGCTGCCGGCGGCGAGCGGGTTCGATACCGGGTTTGTTGTCGGGTTTGGCGGCGGCGGCGGCGCGCCGACGACGATCAATGTCTCGATTCAGGTGAATGATGGCGAGGCGCTTTCGGGCGAGAGCAGCTTTGTGCTGGCTTTCACCAGCTCCGTGCTGTTGCAGGCCCAGGGCGTGAATTGGGGGGTGATTGCCAGCACGCCTGATGTTGCGACGACTTCCTCTGTCAGTTATGCGCTATTGGCTGGGTCATCGTCGCAAGTGTTCAGTGTCGCGCCGGCGACCGTGGGGACGGAGGCATTGGCGGCGTCTCAAGCCATCGGTGGGTTATCCTCGTCAGTGAGTGTTGTCACGGGTTCGCGCGCGCTGGGTACGGTTTACACCAACAGCACAGGGCGCCCGCTCCAAGTAATTGTCAGCACAGGGGGAAGTGGGACCGGAGGGGCGACCGCTTATGTCAACGGGACTGCTGTTGGCGGCTACAGCAATGGTGGCAATCGTAACATTGCGTTCTTCTCATCATTTATCGTCCCGGCTGGGATGACTTACGAGGTTGTTTCAACCGGAAACTCACTCAACGAATGGACGGAGATTTAAGCTATGCAGCTTTATTTCGATACAGCTATTGGAAAACAGTATGCTTTCTCCGACGACGTGGTGGTGAGCGGCGCGCCTGGCGCCCTCGTGTTCACTGCCGCGAATGGCTCCGTGCTGGGACCATACCCGGCAACGCTGGTGGCTGGTACCGCCCCCATGCAGCCGGTGAGCCTAGCGCAGGCGCAGGCCGAGCAGAATGCCGCGCTCACGCATGCCGCCGCAGTCGTAATCATTGGCGGCTTCAGCTCAAGCGCGCTGGGCTCGCCGAATCATTATCCGAGCAAGCCGACCGACCAGGAGAACCTGCGCTCAGCCGCGCTGGTAGCCGCGAGCGCGGCGGCCGGCTGGACGACCGGGCTATGGTGCGAGAATGCCGGTGGCACCTGGACGCTGATGCAGCATACGGCGGCCGAGGTGACGCAGGTGCATGCCGATTTCCAGGCGATGGTGGCCGCGACCCAGGCGAAGCTGGCGGCGGCACGCGCGTCTGTCGCCTGTGAAACCACCGTGGCGCTGGTGCTGGCGATTACCTGGTGACTGATATCCGCATCAAGCGCGGCCAGCCGCTGATTTTCACCGACGTGTGCAGGAACGCCGATGGCACGGCGTTTGATCTGACACAGGTGACGCTGGCTGGGATGGTGCGCGATTCGCGGGATAATCTGCTGGGGGCGCTCACGTTCACTAATGGCGCGACGGGCACTTACACCGCGAGCTGCCTGGATACCACGCTCTGGCCCGAGGGGATGCATAAGATGGATATTGCCTTCGCCAGCGTGACCAACGGCAATGTGGTCTATAGCGAGACGATGCCAGTTTACGTCGAGCGGGCAGTGACGATTTTGCTACCCGAAGCGCCCGCACCGGACCCGGTAACTGATGGGCTGGACGCATGAGCACGACGATTTCCGCCCCGGCCAGTATCACGCGGACCCAGATGGGGTTGAGCGTGCCGGTGATTGTGGTGCCGGGCACCGTGGCGCCGCCGCCGCCGGGCATTCCGCCGTATCCGCTGGGCAGTGACCCGGCACAGACCTGGTACCTCACCTACGTGGGCGGCGTGCTGGCCTGGGTGCAGACGAATGCCTCGCCGGCGTTGCCGGTGTTTGCGTTGGAAGACGCGCGCGGCCTGTTCCTGCTCGAAGACGGGGCGGGTTTTCTTTTGTTGGAGGTTTAGATGATCGATCAATCCGTGATGCAGCTTACCCAGGTGACCTATAAACCGACGCTGCTGATTCCGGCCGTTGATCCGGCCGCGGTGCCGGGGCTGAAGAATGTGTCGATTACCGCTGCCGAGCTGGCAGGCGCTGCCGGTGGCGCTGAGATCATCGAGCTGACGACCGATACCGCGCTGACGCGCACGGCGCATAATGGCGCGTGGCTGGTGTGCCTGGCGGCGCTGACGCTGACCGCTGAGTTCGACACCGCCGGGTTGGGGTTTGAGTGCGACGTGATCAACCTGTCTGGCGGCAGCGTTACGATCGGGGCTGGCATCACGGTGGGCAACAGCGCGACGGTGCTAGCCGCCGGTGGCGTCGCGCGGTTGCGCGGGCTGCCGGGCCTGAGTGGTGGCGTGGTGTTCTGGAGCGGCAGCTCCGGGGGATAAATTCCTCCGCCTGATCGGCGGGGGTTTGGCTGCGCAAACAGCCAAAGCCGCGAGACTCTCTCCTCGCACGGATAAACCGCCCCGCCTCACCGGCCGGTGAGTGGGTAGAATGAGAGAGAATAATGAACAAACCCTTATTCCTGCCGGTTGACCCGGTGATGCCGCCGGCACCCTACATGGGCGGCAAGCGGCGGCTGGCTGCGCGGATCATCGAGCAGCTGCGCGCGATTCCACATGAGTGTTATGTCGAGCCTTTCGTGGGGATGGGCGGCGTGTTTCTGCGCCGGCCGTACCGGGTGAAGGCTGAGGTGATCAACGACGTGAGCCGTGATGTGGCGACCCTGTTGAGGGTGCTGCAGCGGCATTTCGTGCCGTTTATGGACATGCTGAAGTGGCAGCTGACCAGCCGGGCGGAGTTTGAACGGCTGCGCGCGGCCGAGGCGGATACGCTGACTGATTTGGAGCGGGCGGCGCGATTCCTGTACCTCCAGCGCACGGCGTTTGGCGGCAAGGTGACCGGGCGCAATTTTGGGGTGAGCCCCAGCACCAGCGCCAGGTTCGACGTGGTGAAGCTTGCCTCGATGCTGGAGGAGATCCACGAGCGGCTGGCGGGGGTGGTGATTGAGTGCCTGCCGTTTGGCCGGCTGATCGACACCTATGACCGGCCGAGTACGCTGTTTTACCTCGACCCGCCGTACTGGGACTGTGAGACGGACTACGGCGACGGGGTGTTCGGGAAGGCGGATTTTGAGGCCATGGCAGCGCAGCTGAGGCGGATCAACGGGCGATTCCTGCTCTCACTGAATGATCGGCCGCAGGTGCGCGAGATATTCGCGGGCTTCCAGATAGAGCAGGTGAAGACGGTCTACTCGCTGAACGGACGGGCGCAGAGCGGGGTGAGCGAGGTGCTGATAAGCGGGCCTTAAAGGTGCTTTAGAGGGCAAAAGGAGGGCCCCTAGACCCTCCTTTTGGTCCCTGAAATTCCTGTTTGTTAGGTGATTCGGGGAATTGCAGTTAGTGAAACCTGCAAATTTCCCGAATTTCAAATTTATGGTGTCAAAATTCAAATTATTGGTGGCGCGCTACA
>QGNH01000121.1_pt1 | contig 46646 bp, 52 predicted proteins | sample 1735481 | NCBI WGS metagenome assembly QGNH01 (sample SAMN09239004, study PRJNA386568) | Viral metagenome, whole genome shotgun sequencing project.
AGCGCCTGCGCGTCCGGGAAGCTGTACGTGCCGCCGAGACCTTCGGAGGCGCCGGTATACCAGGACAACAGCGCCGCGTTCTGCAGGTGATAAGTGGTTCCGTTCACCTGGGCGGCAAAGGCCTTCGATGCGGGGATATTGTTCTTGGGGTTGGTATTGGTGGGTTCGAGCAGAAAGTAGTTGGAAGCGGCGCCCGTACCGCCGCAAGCGCCCTGATCTCCCGGACGCATCGACGCGGGACGCATCCAACTCGGGAAGGTGTTTCCCGGATTCTTCGCGTTGCGGCCGGTGAGCAGCGGATCGTGCAGCGGGTCCTTGAGGAACTCCCCCAACTGCTGGGTGAGCGGCTGCACGTCGTCGTCTTCCACAACCGCCGGCGGGGCGTGGAGATATGAGCCGAGCACGAAAGAGTTTCCCGTGGCGGAGTCCACGCCGTGCGTTCCCCAGGAGCAGCACACCGTGGCGTCGCCGGTGGCGTAGTAAGCCGTGTTGCGCGTCATGGCGATGACCAGCTTGCCTTCCTGTTTGGGAAGTTGCCGGAAGAGTTCCTTTTGCAGAAACTCCACGTCGACGATAGCCATGGTCCGGCCGGTCTTCTTTGAGGTGAGGATGTAGCCATAGCCGGCGGGGACGGCAATCTTTAACGGCTTCACCTCCGGTTTGCCGAGCAGCGTATGCCACTCCCCGGCCTTGGGGAAGGTGGTGCGCAGCATGGCGTCGGCATACTGCGTCGTGCCGCCGGAGGGGAAGCCGAACTTGGAGAAAACCGGCGAGCGGAGCACGCCCGCCACGTCGGGGGCTGCGTCCATGAGGAACGGTTTGCCGGCTACCTTCTTCGTCTCGAAAGAGAGCGTGATGGGAACCAGTACCGTGGGAATGGTGGTGGCGCCGGGCTGCGACGGGTCGCGCCCGGCGAGGGTGTAGGTGTTCTGGCCGGCGGCGTGCTGGAACGTGGGCACGGTGCCTTGCGCATGCGCACAGCGCAACGGCAGGACGAGCAGAAACGGCAGACAGATTGGATTGATTCGCATATAATGACGTAGATTCCGCCGGAATCCCGGCGCGATGACATCGTAACCCCTTATACTTTCGGCAGCTCGTATCCCGCCCGATACTCCTTGCGCAACAGCTTGTTGGCCTCCGCGTCGCCGAATTTCTCCGTTTTCGGGTCGAAGCGCACGTCACGGCCGAGTTTGTACGATACGTTGCCCAGGTGACAGAGCATGGTGCTCAACCTGCCGATCTCCACGTCGGCGTTGGGGCGCTTCCGGCTCTTCACGGCGTCCAGGAAGTTGGCCTCGTGCGACCCGCCGCCCGCCTTCGTCTGCTCGATCTTGCCATCCTTCCAGTGGACCTCCCACCGGTCGGGGAGCACCAGCACGGTGGCGTCCGTACCGTAATACGCCGTGACGAAATCCGCCGGACCGCCCGCGGTCTTCGGCCCGATGCGCGGCGCCGTGTGCGGCACCAGGTAATCCGTGGCGAAGCTGCGCAGTTCGAAGTTGAGCAGCATGTCGCCGTAGTCGTAGCTGACAATCTCGGTATCCGGCACCTCTTTGGCATCGTCCAGCCAGTAGATGCCGCCGGTGGCCGAAATGCGTTTCGGCAGGCACTTGGCCCCGTCGAATCCGCGCATCAGCTGAATCGCCCAGATCGCCACATCCAGCACGTGTATGCCCTGATTGCCAATCTCGCTGTTGCCGTAATCCCAGAAGAACCTCCACGTGTAGTGGAAGCGATTCTCGTTGAAGGGACGCGCCGGCGCGGGACCGAGCCAGCGATCGTAATTCACGCCCATCGGCGGCGCGCCATCCGCCGGCTTGCCGATGTCGATGCGGATCTGGTTGATCCACGCCTTGATCAGCGGAATTTTACCGATGCTGCCCGACGCCGCGAATTCCGCCGCCGCCTTGCAGTGCTCCATGCTGCGCCGCTGCGTGCCTACCTGGACCACCCGGTTGTGTTTGCGCGCCGCATCGCGGATCGCCTGCCCCTCTTGAATCGTCTGGCAGAGCGGCTTCTCGACATAGACGTCCTTGCCCGCCTGGCAGGCCAGAATCGCCATGCGCGCATGCCAGTGATCTGGCGTGGCGATCATCACCGCGTCGATCTCCTTGTCGTCCAGCACGCGCCGGAAGTCGTCTTCGAAACCTGGTTTGTCGCCTTGCGCCTTGGCGATATCGGCGCCGGTCTTCTCCAGCACCTTAGGGTCGAGATCGCAGAAGGTCTTAAACCGCGCGCCCGCGTGGACGGCGCGCAGCGCGTCGCCATTGCCCTGATTGCGGCCGCCGATCAGGGCGAGGGTGACCTTTTCGTTGGCCCCCATCGCCGCCGGATTCAGATTCACGAAAGCCGCCGCCGCGGCTGATTGGAGGAATACTCTGCGACCCTGCATTCCGGCAGAGTATCACGCATTCACGATTAGAGAGGGAGTGGGGTGGGATGTGGGATTTGTACGATCCGAGCCCAAATTCCCTCCGCAACTTGCTCGTTCCCATAGTAGCACTGGTCTGCTGAATTGCCTTTTTGGGGCGTATCGGTACGTTTGTACTCAACTTTTTTCCCTGGAGGTTTCCCTTGTCTGATTACTGGTGTGAACTGTATCGGCTGCGCGAACGCGAAACGCAGCTACTCCTCGCCAATAACGCCGAACTGCAACGTCGGCGGGGATTCGAGGATGAGGCGAACCAGGCGCACTGCGAGCTGATCCTCTTGCGCAACGAGTGTATCCGGCTGCGCGAGCTGAATTCGGTTTTGTCGGGCTTTATCGAGCGTACCCGTCCAGCTGCGCCATATAACGCAGTTCCCGAGGAAGTTGCCCAGGCCATCGACGCCGTGTTTCCTCTGGAGGTCGCGGCTCTGATGCCACGCGGAGATGGCACGCGTGTGCAGCACATTTGCGCGATGATGGACGCCAAGAGCTTCAGCGATTACCTGATTGCCAATCTCGACGCTTTGAGCAAGGGTATTGTGTCCGCGATTGCAGGCGGCTACGCCGATGAGGTGGTGGCATCCATCGGCGCGAGGATAAATGCAGACGACGACGTGGCGCCCCTATGAGCCTGCATTCCAAGATCGAATGGACCCACGCGACCTTCAACCCGTGGTGGGGCTGCGTCAAGGTCTCCCCAGGCTGCGATCACTGCTACGCGGAACGGGAAGCAAACCGCTACGGATTTGCGGTGTGGGGCAAAGACGCCCCCCGGCGCGAATTGTCCGGCGCCTATTGGAAACAGCCGCTCAAGTGGAATCAACAGGCGGAAGCGGCCGGCGAACGGTGGCGCGTCTTCTGTGGCTCGCATTGCGACGTGATGGAGGAAGGCGCATACCTGCAAGGCATCCGCGAGCGCCAGTTGTATCCGCTGATCGAGGCGACGCCGCAGCTCGACTGGCTGCTGCTCACCAAGCGGCCACAGAACTTCCGGCGCTTTCTGCCGGCGGCGTGGTTTGCGAATCCGCCGTCCAATGTGATGGTGATGACCAGCGTCGAAACCCAGGAGTACGATTGGCGCATCGCCGCTTTGAATGCGTTGCCATTCGTCCGGCGCGGTTTATCCGCGGAGCCGCTGCTGGGGCCGCTGGTTCTGGATGCTCCGAGTCTTCTCTGCCTCAGTTGGGTGATCGTCGGCGGCGAGAGCGGCCCCGGCGCGCGTCCGATGCACCCGGACTGGGTACGCGGAATTCGCGATCAGTGCGTGGCGGCAAGGGTGCCGTTCTTTTTTAAGCAATGGGGCGAATGGTGCGAATGGGACCAGCTCCCGGAAGAGACGTATCGCGCCATGGACGCGACCGGTGAAACGCCACGGGAAGCGCCGTATTGCGTTGGCAAGAAACTGGCCGGCGCGCTGCTCGATGGGCGCGAGTGGCGGGAGTTTCCGGCATGAGCTACTCAACCAAAAGCCGCGAGACGGGCTATTACCACATCACGCCGCGAGCGCCGGTGATTATTGCGCGCAAGTCCTGGCCCCGAACCTGTCAACTCCACGGACCCTATGCCGCCGCGGCGCCGAACCAGAAATGCCCCACCTGTAAAACAGGCATCAAAAGGGAGTTTCCGCGAGAATGACACATCTGAGCCATGTAATTATGCGAGGGCAGGTTTTCCGATGGGAGGAAAAGGCCGTGTTCGGGTTTATGCCCTCTGGCAAGTCGCAGACTGGCCTGATTGAATACTGCCCAGAAACGGGAATGGTCAAATGCCATGAGTGCGGCGACTTGTACCGCGACCTCGGATGCCACGCGGCTCGCGCTCACGGTCTTAAGGCGGTCGAGTACAGGCGTGCGCACGGTCTGCGGTACGGGCAACCGCTTTGCGGTCCGGCTGAGTCGGCCAAGCGCCGCCGAAGGCTGTCGGAGCGTCTTGCAGCCGGGGGCGTCCTCAGAACCCCAGAATCAATGGCGCGCCTGCAGGCGAGAAGCCTGGAGGTAAAAAGGCCCACGCCTCAACGGCATTCTACCGCGGAACTGAGAAATGAGCGTCTCATCTGTGACCGCCAATTGCTTGCGAGGCTAGCAATTATAGCCTCCGAACTTGGACGGACGCCAAGTAGCACCGACCTCGAACCCAATTTTCTACACGAACTGACGAAGAGGTATGGCAGCCTTAACGATGCTGTCTCCGCAATCGGTCTGCCTATCACTAATGTCCGGGGAGGTCGCAGGGGAGACCCGTTCACGAAGGCCGTATTGCGCGAACTGTTGATGGATTTCTACGTCCTGAACCGTCGTTTGCCAGCGGTTCGTGACTGGGCTTCAGGCAGTTTGCCGAGCATGGAGACTTTTCGAAGGGCGTTCGGCAGTACATACGGAGCCTATGATGCGGCTGGTCTTGGCCAAATTGCGAGATGCCGACAGGGGCGTCGCGGACCATATCCACGTGAGGCCACGGCTTGACCCTGCCTCCCAATTTGACCGGCGACCCGTTGACCGATGCCGATTACGAGAAGCTGGAAGCGCGCTGGATTCCGCGCGAACAGGCCGACGCCGCGTTCTTGCGCCGCGTCGATTCCACTGACGGCGCAATCATCCTCGGCCAGGAAGGCAAGGAACGCCACGAGTGGAAATCTGGTTCTGACTTCAGCGGCATCGTGATTCCTTACCTCTGGCCAGGCGAGAACCACGTGCGCCTGGAACGGATTCGGCGCGATCATCCGGACCTGGAAGAGAAGGACGGAAAGCCGCACCAGCGACGTAAGTACATGGGACCGCCGGGGCGTGGCAACGCGATCTACTTTCCGCCGGGGCTGGAAGCGCGATTCCTGGTAGACGTGGGGATGCCGCTCGTGATCGTCGAGGGCGAATTCAAGGCGCTCGCTTTATGGCGCCTGGCTTGGCACGGTTTGGGCGACGTAGCCGAATCACCGGCATTCGTACCTCTGGGGCTTCAAGGCACATTTAGCTGGCGCGGAAAAGTGGGCCGCGTTGAGGCGGAAGGGCCGGGCCAGTTCCAGGATGTGAAAGGCCCGGTGGCCGATCTCGGACGCATCGCATGGGGCGGCCGCAAGGTGATCATCCTGTTCGACAGCAATGTCGAGCGGATCGCGCAGATCGGCGAAGCGCGCCGGCAGCTCACCCGAGAAGTCGAATCGCGCGGCGCCGAGGTCTCGTGGTTCAAATGGCCGGCTGACGTGCCGGAAACGCTGAACGGGATTGACGATTTTCTGGCAGCGCGCGGCCCCGAGGAAGCTATTCGCCAGATCGGCAAAGCGCGCAAGGTGACGCGCAAGCGCAAGACGGCGCCTACGGTGGCGGAGGCCGTCGAAGGCGAGGATTGGCGCAAGAATCTGATCGAGGGCGATAACGGCATCAAGCCAATTCTGGCGAACGCGATCACGTTCCTGACGCACCATCCGGAGCTAAAGGACATGACGTCCTACGATGAGTTTGCGGTGCGCACCATGGCGCTCGCGGGCTCACCGTGGAACCCTGGAAGCCGCGAGTGGTGCGAGGTGGACGATATCCGCCTGGCGGAGTGGTTGCAGCACCACTTTTGCAGCGTCAATAAGAATGCGGCCGCGGAAGCTGTGGCGGCGGTCTCGCGAGAGCGCTCTTTTCATCCGGTACGCGAGTATCTGAGTAAGCTGGTGTGGGACAAGGTTCCGCGCATCGACACGTGGCTGTCTACTTACGCCGGCGTGAAGGATTCGCCATATTCGCGCGCAGTGGGCTCGCGCTGGCTGATCTCCGCAGCGGCTCGCGTGTTTGAGCCGGGATGCCAGGTTGACCACTGCCTGATCCTCCAGGGGCCGCAAGGGCAGCGAAAAAGCACGCTCCTGCGCGTGCTCGCGGGCGACTGGTTCACGGACCAGGTGGGCGACCTCAACAACAAAGACAGTGCCCAGCAGATCCATGGTGTATGGATTGTCGAGTTCGCCGAGCTGGAGCAACTGCTTGGACTGCGCGCGGAGACCGCGGTTGTGAAGGCGTTCATTACGCGCCGCGTGGATCGCTTCCGGCCGCCCTACGACCGCAGGCCTGCGGACTTCCCGCGCCAATGCATCTTCGCCGGCACGGTCAACCTGGGCGAGTACTTCCGCGACGATACCGGCGCGCGGCGTTTCTGGCCGGTGTCTTGCGGTTTTATCGACATTGCGGGACTCGAGCGCGATCGCGATCAGTTGTGGGCGGAGGCGCGGGAGCGCTATGAGCGGCGTGAGCCCTGGCACCTGGACACGGCGGAGCTGGTAGAGCTGGCGGCCGTCGAGCAGGACATGCGGTATGAGGCGGACCCGTGGGACTCGACAGTCTGGGAGTTTGTCGAGGGCGCCCGCGCGCAGCACGATCAGGGTGGCAATCCTCCGGAGGCGTTCTTTATCACCAACGCGGAGATCCTCAGCAAGGCGCTGAAGAAGCTGGAGGCCGCGTGGCAGGAAGCCGACAAGCGCCGCATCGGGCGCATCATGCGGCGGCATGGGGCGGTGGCGCTCCAAGAGACCGTGTACGACAGTGACGGCGAGATCGAGCGCGAGCCGAATGGTCGCGGGAAGCGGCGCCGCGTGTATCGGTGGCCCTCCACATAATTCTTTTCCACAGTTATTTTTCTCTCCTTTAATGACTCACTCCTACTTGATAGGTCGTGAGTCATTCGTGTTTTCATCAAGTCATCAAGTCAATTCTGACTCAGTATAAATCCAGTGACAAAGATACGAGTCATGCTAAGTCCCTTGGTTTGTTTATCGTGCAGTCTGACTTGATGACTCACGTAGTTACAAAGAGTTATTCAGAATGCCTGTTTTAGTGGCGATTGTGTTAATGCAGCGTGTGGAGTGCTGTACGCGCGGGTGACGTGAGTCAATGAGTACACAACCTGTAGATGTGTTGCTCTTGACACCCCAACTAATCCGTGATAGCTTCCTTGGTAGCCGACTACCGCCCGAATCGGTAGCCAGTCGCGGCCCGAAGCTGGGTCGGGTAAGTTGAGTCGCAAACCTTCGATCTTTCCTCGATGTAAGTTCCGCTGAGTCGTATTGGCCTTTCCTTCTAACAGTTCCCTTGGTTCAGTGGGTCCTTCCCAGGCCACCCGCCGCGTGCGGGTAAATTGACGGCAAGTGAGGGATCGTGAGTGGGTTTTTGGGGAGTCGTCAGTCTTAGGCGTAGGTTTGTCGTCGGGTAGTCTTATGGCGTTGATGGGATATCGGCAGTACGCGGCGCACCGGAAGGCCCACGGCCTGAAGGGCGGAACGCTGCGCGCGGTGCAAAAGGCCCTTGCGGCCGGCCGGATCCTGCAAAATTCCGAAAAACGCATCGATTCCGCGGACGCGGACGCGCGGTGGGCGGCGACTACGGACCAGGCGTTGCAACGCGGGAGTTCCGCCGCACCCACCGGCGCCGCGCCAGCCGTGACGACCCCTCCGAAAACTCTGCCGCTGCTGGAAGGGGTAGTCGAAAACGCCCCCTCAACGCTCTCGCGCCACTCGGACGACTGGCTGGCCGCGTTTCCGGACCCGTTGCCGCCGCCGGTTCCGCTGGCGGAGCGCCTGGCCCGGGCGGCGCTGGACAACGTGGTCGATGGCGACTCGTTCATGGTGTGGAAGACGCGCGAGCAGCGGGCGAACGCGTTGGCGGCGGAGCGCGCGCTGGCCAAGGAAGACGGCGAGCTGCTGGCGGCTGACGAGGTGCAGAAGGCTTTCGCCGCCATGGGGCGGATGCACGCGCAGGGGCGGGAATCGGTGGCCACGTCGTTGGCTCCGAATCTACTCGGGTTGACGGACCTGGGAGAAATAGAGCGGCGCATCCGTGCCGCGCTGCGGGACGTGGATCAACGAATTGCCACAGAAATCAGGAGCCAATATGCCGAGGTTGTTGATGGCCGCCCTAGCGTTGCTTGCTGAAGCCTTCGCTAGTGGTCTGCAACCCGCGCCCGACATGACCGTCTCCGAGTGGGCGGATGCCTACCGGATGGTCACGAAGCCGTCGCCGTGGCCTGGCCCCTGGCGCACCGAGCGTGTGCCGTACATGCGGGAAATCATGGACCGCATGTCGCCCTCGGACCCGTGCGAGATTTGCGCGCTCATGAAAGCCGCGCAGGGCGCCGGTACGGAAGGCGGACTCAACTTCCTCGGCGCCTACATGCACCAGTGGCCGCGGGACATGATGCTCGTGCTTCCTACCGAGGGAGCGGCCAAAAAGTTCAGCAGGCGCCGCCTGGATCGGATGTTCGCCGGCACTCCGGTGCTCCGCGACCTGGTCGTTGAATCGCGGGGACGCGATGGCTCTAACAACCTGCTGATGAAGGAATTCGGCGCCGGCCGGGATTCGCTGATCCTGGTCGGCGCCAATTCCAACGTGGGACTACGCTCGGATCCCGTGCCGGTGGTCTACGCCGACGAAGTGGACGGCTATCCGCTCGATGTGGACAAGGAAGGCAACCCGCTCTTCATTCTGATTCAGCGCACGGCGGCCTACTGGGACCGCAAGATCCTACTGACCTCGACGCCGACGCGGAAGGGCGGCAACATCCACTACTGGTTCCAGGCGGGCGACCAGCGCGAATTCTTTGTGCCCTGCCCCTACTGCACACATATGCAGGAACTGGTGTGGGGCGCCGACCGCTTCATGCGGAAAGAGCCGGGCGGGATGCGCTGGCCGAAGGGTGAGCCGGAAAAAGCACAGTACCAGTGCGAGCGCTGTGGCGACCAGTTCGAGGAGTGGCGGAAAGTGGACATCCTGCCGCGCGGCGAATGGATGCCCCAGGCGCCCGGCAATGGCGCGCACATGAATATCCGGAGCTACCACGTGGGCTCCCTGATCTATCCCTACGGCTGGCCGGGGAATAAGTGGACGAACCTGGCGGCGGAGTGGGAACGCGACCACGACAAGCCGCGGGCGAAACAGACGTTCGTGAATTTGAAAGAGGGGAAGCCGTGGGCAGACCCGAGCGAAGCCGCGGCGGACGCCAAAACGCTGCTGGCCCGGTGCGAAACCTACAGTCTGCCGATTCCCGCTGGCATTGCGTGCCTCACGCTGGCGGCGGACGTGCAGGGAGACCGCATTGAGGCGGAAATTCTGGGGTGGGGCGCGCGGGAGGAAAACTGGTCGCTCGACTACCGGGTACTCCGCGGCGACACCTCGCGGGCCGATAGCCAATGTTGGCAGGAACTGGACGAACTGCTGGCCAGCACGTACCTGAGCGAGACCGGCCTCGTGCTGAATATCCGCGCGGGCTGCGTGGACGCGAGCTACCAGCAGGACCTGGTGCGCAAGTGGTGCCATGCGCGCCGCCAGCGCAACGTGTGGGCGGTGATCGGGCGCGACGGGCAGGACCGGCCGGCGTGGCCCACCAGGGCGTCGAAGACAAAACCGAACCGGCCGTCGCCGGCGTTTGTAATTGGCGTGGACGGGCTCAAGGAAACCGTGTACGCCCGGCTGCGGGTGTTGGAAGGGCCGGGCTGCTGCCACTTCCCGACCGGCCGCACGCTCGATCAGTTCGAAATGCTCACCGCAGAGATCCGAGTCCCGGATTACTCGCATCCGATCCCGATTTTCCAGTGGCGGAAAAAGCGCGAGGGCATCCGCAATGAGTGGCTGGATATCCGCGCCTACCAGCACGCGTGTCTGCGCGGGCTGGAGTTCCAGACCAGTTTCCGGCTGGATAAAGAAGTCGAGAAGTTTCAAGCGATGGCGGAAGCGTTGCGTACGAATACGCCGCTTCCGGTGGTCGCGCGTCCCAAGCTGCAAATCCGGTTGACGTAACGCTATGGCCTACTTGACCTCCGATCTCGACAGCATCATCGCGAATCTCGAAACGTCCCTGTCCAAGGGATATGCCGAAGTGACACACGAGGGCAACCGGCTGGTATACCGGACCACGGCGGAGATCCTGAAAGCCATCGCCTACTTCAGAGCGCTCTACAACAATGCGACGGATGCACCGGTGAGCCCGGCTCCCAAGGTGCGCACGTTCTTCTTGCACGGCGGTAACCGGGGGATTGGATTCTGATGCTCGGACTCGGCTCTCTCGGGCGGCGACTGAAGGCGGCGGCGGGCGCATTTTCGACGGGCGGCTACAATGCCGCGACCGGCGGCCGGCGTGTGATCCACATGGGATCGACCACGCGGGGTGTGAACAGCCTCGCGCTGAGCGATGGCCCCCAATTGCTGGCCCGTGCCCGCAAGGCGGCGATGGATACCGACCTGGCTGTGGCGGGGATCGCGGCTTTCGTGGCGGAAGTGATTGGAACCGGGCGCCGGCCGCACTTCAAGCATCCGGACCCGGTAACCCGTCAGAAATTGCAGCGCGAATGGAACCTGTGGGTGCCCCAGGCCAGCGCGACGCGCAAGATCGGACCGGACGGCAAGCCGGATAGCTTCCAGAGCTTCTACGGGCAGCAGGCGCTCGTGTGCCGGAACGCGGTCGAAGCCGGCGAGGCGTTCGCGCGACTCCGGCCTCGGCTCGTGTCGGATCTGTCACCCACGGGTCTGCGGGTGCCGTTGCAGATTGAGCTGATTGAACCGGAGCAGCTCGCGTTCTGGCGGCAATCTGGCGAGATGGCGTCGCCCCTGAATATCATGCGCGGCTCGATCGAGTTCGACGCGATCCGGCAGAGGGTGGCCTACCACTTCTATCGGGATCATCCCGGCGATTCGACGGTCTGGCCGAACGCCTACGAGGTGGTGCCCGTGCCGGCGCAGAGCGTGCTGCACGTGATCGAGTTTATCCGGGGGAATCAGATCCGCGGCATCACGCCGCTGGCGTCGATCCTGATTCAGATGGCGGACCTCGACGACTACGACGATGCGGAGCGGCTGCGCCAAAAGCTGGGCGCCTATATGTTCGCCTGGAAAGAGACGACGACGCCGGATGACGATGACAATCACTCCCGCTCGACGACAAGCGCCGGCACGGACCAGGCCGACGCGGGAACCGCATACGTCGAATCCGCTCCTGGCCAGTTGACGATGATCGACGTGGGCGCGCAGGAAAAGATGGGGTTCTACGCGCATCCTGGCACGCCGCAGGGTTACGCGGTCTTCATGCGCGAACAGCAGCAGAAGATCGCCACCATCCTGCGGGTCGCCTACGACATGGCGACGGGCAACACGGACGGGTCGAACTACTCGCGGTCCCGCATCCGTCTGATCGCCTTGCGGCGCATGTGGGAGCAATACCAGCAGAACGTGATCGAGCACCAGTTCTGCCGGCCGGTGGTGCGGGCCTGGCTGGATGCGGCGGCGCTTGCAGGCGTGATCGACGCGGGCGATTATTTACGGAATCCGGATTTGTATCTCGATATCGAATGGCTTTCGCAGCCGTGGGATTGGGTCGATCCGGAAGCCGACGTGAAGAGCGTCCGGATGGAGATCGAATCGGCGCTCACGAGCCGCGAAGCCGAAGTGGCGAAGCGCGGTCGGAACGTGGAAGACGTGGACGCGGAGATTTCGCGGGATCACGAGCGCGAGGCCGAACTTGGCATCCAGCCCGTGTACGGGGCTTCGCGGGTCAACATCGACGCGAACCCGGGCGACAACCCGGACGAAGAGCCCGCGCCCGTCCCACAGGAGGCAAAGTGAACCAACGGTTTCTCGAAGTGGCGCAACGCATCGGCGGTCGGCCGGCGTTGATCCGGCTGGCCTCGGCGGCGGATTACTTCGGCGAGAATGCGCCATACGCCATCGTGGGCGGCATCGCTGTGATTGACATCAGCGGCCCGCTCTCCAACGAGGCGTGGAGCTGGGGCGGCACGACGTACGGCGAGATTCAGGACCAGTTGAAGATCGCCGCGGCGGACCCCAACGTAAACGGCATCGCGCTCCGGGTGAATTCTCCGGGCGGCGAGACGGACAACGCGTTCGAAACGGCGGCCATGATCGCAGCGCTCGACAAGCCCTGTTACGCGGTGGCCTCGACGATTGCCTACTCGGCGGGCTACCTGCTGGCCTCGCAGGCAAAGCAGCTGTTCATGTCGCCGATCACCGGCGGTGTGGGTTCCATCGGTGTCTACTGCGCGCATATGGATTACTCCGAGATGCTGAAGAAAATCGGCATCGGCGTAACGCTGATTTCGGCGGGCGAGGGTAAGACGCTCGGTAACCCCTACGAGCCGCTCGATGCCGCCGGGCAGGAAGAGATCCAGGGCCAGATCGACCGGCTGTACGGCGAGTTCGTGGGCGCGGTCGCGATGGGACGCAAGATGCTGGCCCAGGATGTGGTGAAGCTGGGCGCTCGGCTGTTCGAAGGCGCCCCGGCGGCGATCGCGGCGAAGCTGGCCGATGCGCCGGGAGACCTGGGGACCGCGATTGCGGCACTCCAGGCAGAAGTTTCGCGGACTGGCTTCGGCCGAATGTCCGCATCGAGGTCTGCGGCAGCCGCCGCGAGACATGGCAAAAAGGAGCCAACAATGGAAGGCGAAAACGCGGCGGTGCATACGGCCGCAGAACTGAAAGAGGCGGTAACGAAAGCCGAAGCGCAAGGCTTTGCGCGGGCTCTCGGGATCGTCGAATTGTGCTCGGTTGCAGGCGTTCCGGCCGCGAAGGCGGCGGAGTTCCTGACGGCGGGCAAAACAGCGCAGGCAGTCAGTACCGAACTGCTGAGCGCGAAAGTCGCGGCGGACGCGCAGGCGCCGTTGAACACGGGCGTCATGCCCGGCACCGACGCGAAACTGCCCGGCGCTCCGGTTGCCGAAGGCAAAGCGGAAGGGTGGGGCAAAGTAGGCAAGCTCATCGGGCTGAGCCTCAGAAAGAAGGAGGTGGTCTAACATGCGGACGAACACGAAAGTATTTCTGGGGCTCAGCGTCATCTTCGCAATCGCGCTGATTCTCATCACGCCCGAGACCTGGCCGGCGATCCTCGCCTTGGGCATGGGCCTTGTGGGCACTACCATCAACGAACTCCCGCGCATCAGCGACGTGCTGCTGTTCGAAGAGGGCGAAGAGGTCAACTGGGTCCGGAATACGATCACGATTGTCTCCGGCACGGCGACCTGTGTGCTCGGTCAGGTGATGGGAAAGATCACCATCGGGGCGGCGACTTCCGCGGCGAAGGCCGGCGGCAACACCGCGAGCAGCGGTTCGCTCACCATGGACGCTACGGCGCCGATTGGGGTGAACTGCAAGGTCGGCATCTACCGCGTGTACTGCGTTCTGGCCGCGGCCAATGCGGGACTGTTCAGCGTGGTCGATCCCCTCGGCGGGGAGGTCGGGACGGTCACGGCGGCAATCACCACTGGCACAGTGTTCAGCGGCGATATTAAATTCGCGCTCTTGGCAATCACCTCTCACGATTTCGTGGTGGGCGACGGCTTCGATGTGACCGTGGCGGCGGGATCGGGCAAGTATGCGCAGGTGACGCCAGCCGCGGTCGATGGCTCGGCGGTTGCCGCTGCCGTGTTGCTGCAAGCGGCAACGCCCACGGCGGACGTAACGGCGGTGGCCGTGGTGCAAGGCCCCGCGATCTTCAAGGAGAACGGCCTGCAATGGACTTCGGGTATGACCGCCCCGCAAAAGACGGCGGCCATTGCGCAACTCGCTGCCGCGGGCATGGCCACGCGAGTGGGCTACGGCGTCTAAGGCGCCCAAGGAAAAAGAGGCAGACACACTATGAATCTCGTAAACGTGGTTTCCCAGGACGCCTTCAACGTCATTTCGCTCTCGAACTTCATCAACGACATTACGCCGCAGTACGGCCGCCTTGGCGCGCTCGGCCTGTTTATCGATGAAGGCGTCACGCAGAACATCGTCGGCGTCGATTACGACCCGATCACCAACCAACTGCTTCCCCAGGTCAAGTGGGGCGCCCCCGGCGTCGCCAACAAAACCGCCACGGGCAAGCTCAAGACCTTCGCCATCCCGCACTACGTGGTCAACGATAACGTGTTGGCCGCCGACGTGATGGGCCGCCGCGCTCCCGGCACCAACGACACATTGACCGTACAGCGGTTGCTCGGCAAAAAGATGGCCGAGATGAAGCTGAAGCTCGAACAGACGCTCGAATGGGAGCGACTGGGTGTGCTCAAGAGCGGCCAGGTGAAGGACGGCGCGGGCAATCTGATTCTCGACATCTACAGTGATTTCGGAATCTCGCAGACCAGCACCAGTTTCGCGACGGGCACCTCGACCACGGATATCATGGGCAAGATTGCCCTAGTGAAGCGCCTGATTCTGGCCGCCTTGCGCGGTGACTTGATGCGCGGCTGGGTCGCTCTCTGCTCGGACGGCTTCTACGACGCGTTTGTGTCGCACGCCAACGTGCAGAAAGCCTTCACGTATTACCAGAACAACGGGCAAAACCTCGCCGGGGACTACAGCGGGGCCAATGACCAGCCGAACTCGGCCGGCCTGTTCTCGGGCGGCGAGAAACCCTTCATCTTCGGTAACGTCGCCTGGATCAACTACACCGGATCGGTAAGCGATTCGGCGGGCAGCTCGCAGCCGATGATCGACGCCAATGCCGCCTACCTCTTCCCGATGGGGACGCAGGTCTTCAAGAACTGGTTCGCGCCGGCGGACTACCTGGAGACGGTCAACACGGAGGGCCTGCCCTTCTATGCGAAGCAGAAGCTGATGGACTACGACAAGGGCATCGACGTGGAATGCCAGTCGAACCCGCTGCCCATCTGCCTGAAGCCGGCCGTGGTGCAGAAGCTCACGACCTCCTAGTAGGCGCACGCGTGTGCAGGGCGGCTTCGGCCCGGCTGTGAGCCGCCCTCTTTTCAAAAGGATTGATTTCTCATGACGGAACTGGAACAGGCGATTGCGGATGCGGGCGGGGCGGCCCTGGAAGTCATGGGGACGCCGATCACCTACATTCCGTATGCGACGGGCATCGGGATCGACGCGCTCTGTTTCCTGCGTCCGCCGCAGATCGTGCAGCCGGCGGCTCCCGGTTACTTCGGCGAGATCGAAGTGGATCCGGCCGTCATTACCGCGCCAGCCTGCAAGGATCAGGTGGTATGGCCGGACGGCACGTACTACGTGGTGGCTAAGGTGGTCAATCCGCCGCGCGGGCTCACGAATCTTTCCTTGCACCGGAAGGTGGATAAAACATGAGTCTTCCCGTGTGGGTCTCGCGGACGGTGCGGCTGGAACTGGAGGACCGCTTCGGCGCGCTGTTCAACGATGCGCTCCTGGCGGCCCTGGAATATTCCGGGGCCGACGATCAGACATTCGCCATCAACTTCGGCGAAGTCGAGGATCTGCCGGCGAACTTCTACCGGGAAGATCGGACGCTCGATTCCCTGGCGCTGCATAACGAGCCGGAGCTGCCGGCGCTCGCCATGTGGGTAGGAGAAGGGGCCAACCTGCGGTTGCAGATGCCGCGGACCTTTTCGGGGCACGTGGCAGCTTACTGGCGGTTCTTCCTGTTCGTGCCGGGCATCCGCAAGGCCGGTCTGGTGGACCAGCGGGAAGCGGCGGAGGCGGCGGTGCTGGCGGTGCTGGCTCAGGACTTCCCGACGATCAACTATCGCGGGGATCTGAGCTGGGGAAACCCGGTCGAGCAGCAGGTTTTTTCGCAGGACAACCAACATTTTGGATGGTCGCAGGAAATTCTATTGACGGGGAGCTTCGAGGTGAATGTATGACGTTCGTGTTTGTCAGTCGCAGCGTTTCAGAGGTGCTCGGAGCGGGCATCAAATTGAGCCGGTTCGGGCAGCGCGTCGAGTTAGCGTCCCCGTTCGCGGAAGAGACAAAACTGCATGGCGGATTGCCTTGCATCCCGGCGGAAGAGTTCGACGCGATCAACTTCACCGACGCGGAACTGAAGTCCGCGAAATGGGAGAATCCGATGCCGTCCTTTCTAGAGAAAGAGAAGCAAGCTCTGGCGGTCCTGCACAAGATCCGAGGGGGTGAATAACCATGTCGAATCCCGCATTTACACGCAATCAGTTGTGCTTTCCCGTTCTCGAAAGCACGTTCGGCACGGCGGTAACACCCGTGGGTTCCAACGCCTGCCTCATCACCAGCTTGACCACACAGGCGCAGCAGCCGATTATCGCGCGCCCGGACAAGACCGGGTCACTGGGAGAAATCCTTGGTATTCCGGGCCGCAAGACCGCGACCTGGACCGCCGCCATGTCGATGGCCGGCAACGGCGCGGCGGGCGTCAAGCCGGACGTCGACGTGCTGCTGCAATTGATCTTCGGCAAGGCCGTGACGATTGTCGCCTCGACCTCAGCCACCTACGGCCTCGATGACAACAGTTATTTGGCTTCGATCTGGCACTACAACGCTCCCAGCACCGTGGCGCAGTATGTGGCCATCAGCTCGGCCTGTAAGCAGCTGAAGATCACCTTCGGCGGCGACGTGCCAACGCTGGAATTCTCGGGGGAGTGCCTCTGGGTGCTCGACACCGACCAGCTGGCCGATGGCACGATGGACAGCGTAGGGAAGGGCGGAATCGCCACCTGGACCACGCAGCCGACTCCCACAGTCAACGGGAAGCCGCCTGCCGGATTCACCGGACTCATTACTCTCGATGGCCAGACGTACACGACGCTGCGCACCGGGAGTATTACGCTGGCGGTTGCCCGCAACCTGCCCGGCGACACCTTCAACAGCTACTACAGCGCCGCGCCCGTGCCCGGCCTGCGCGCCGTCACGGCCGATTTCGGGCTGTACGACGACGACTCCGCGAACCTGAAGGCGCTCAAGCAAAAATCGTTTAACAAGACCACGGTCAACCTGGGATTCCAGATCGGCACGGCGGCGGGCAATACCTGGACCTTCACGCTGAAAAACGTGCTGCTTCCGGCTCCCGTGCTCGACCAGGGGCAGGACCGCCGCGCGCTCTCCTTCTCGGGCGCGCATGCCTACGACACGACCATCGGCGCGAAAGACGCTCTGGCGCTGGTGATCACGTAGGAGCCGTCCATGAACTACCGCATCACGGCATTGTGCGGCAGCGGCCACGTGCAGACCATGCTGCTGAGCGGCGAACTGGGCGGCCGGGCCTTCGCCGACGAACAGGCGGGGCTGCTGGACGGCACGTCGCGCTTCTACGTGATCCCGCCCGGGCCGGACAGCTTCATCGGGAAGTGCGTGAGCTGTGGGCGGCCGTTCCGGTGCACCGTGACGGAAGAGCCGGCGGAGGTCTTGGCATGACCGGCGTGATGGAGCAGAGGGTACGCGAAGCGGCGAAGGCGGAGCGGGCCGGACGGACGGTCTACTTCGAAATCCAGGAGGGAGGCGCGGGCTACCAGCTGGTCGCGGTCTACAGCATGGAGGATTCGGTGCGGCCGAGCGGCCACGTGATCTTCTGCCACGGGTCCGGATCGGTGTTCGCGCGGTTGACGGTGGAATGCCGGGAGCGGTTCGACGCCCTGGTGGCGTGCCACCTTGTGGGGGCGGCGGAATGAACTGCGTCGGATTGCTTGCCACAGCTACGTATGCGGCGAGGATCGCGCCTTACCGGCTTCGCGAGGATGCCGTTCAGGAGGCTTGGCTTGGGATTGTTCAGGCGGATAGTCACTTCGATGGCAGATGCGAACTCAGAACTTTCGCGTCTCAGCGGGCGCGGGGCCAGGTGCTGGATTACCTCCGAAGAAACGACCCGTTGAGCCGCTCCCATCGACGCGCAGTAAAGGCCGGGAAGGCAGAGCCAATCAGGTATGAGCCGGTGTTGGAGCATCACAAGTTCACCGCCGCCACGCAGGAGCAGGACGCGATCCATGCCGAGGTGAGGCTTTGGCTGAGGTTTCTATCGGACCGTGAGCGGCGTATCGTTATCCGCCTACTCGATGGTATTCCAGAGAGCGAACTTGCGTGCGAGATTGGCCTGTCAAGGGGCAGGGTCCATCAAATCAAGAGACGCGCGATCGCGCGAATCCGAGAAGGGCTGAAGCTCGCATGATGCGGCCTTACCGGGCGGAGTCGATCTTTGAACTGGCGTGCCCCTGTGGGCGGCTGCTGGTGGCGCCGGGGGACGCAGGCGAAGTCACGTGCGGCGACTGCGGGCGCCTGGGCGTGATCGTGTGGTAGGCGGAGTACCTGGCGGTGGCGGCATCCGCATGCGTGTGCAGTGTGTCGGAACGGGCGTAGGAACGAAACAAAAGGAGTAACGAAATGGATCTAACGACGGTATTTTCAGCAATCGAAGCGTCCCAAACGGCGAAAGCCAACGGGGCTGCGCAATTGACGACAGACCAGGCGAAGCAGGCTGCGCTTGCGGCGGCAATCGCTGCGGACACCACAGCGGTGGCCGACCTGACCGCGAAGGCGGATAGCGACATCCAGGCTGGCATCACCCTGCTGCAATCGCTCTTGAGCACCGCGGTCGCAGTCCCGGTAGTGCCTCAGCCGTAGGCGGAAGGGGAGGGATTTATGACCGTTCATGTCTCGACTCGCACCCTGGAAAGTAAGTCCCTCCCCGGCGTCCGCTTCGTGATCCGCCGGATGACGAAGCGCCGCGCCGATGCGCTCGACGAGGCGCAGGCGCCGTTCCGCGAACGCCTGCGCCCCCTGTACGAAGAGTTCACGCCGCTCGACAAAGAGCGCGTGGAAGCGAAAGACGCGTTCCCCGCCGACAAGCTGAAGCGCTGGTCGGAACTGCTGGGGGAAATTGCCAGGATCGATCAGAACGAAATGGCTCCCGTAGCGGCGCGGTTCTGCCTGGTGCGGATCGAGGACCTGGAAATCACCTATCCCGGTGCGGACGGTGGCGACGTGACGGAGTCCGCCACGCTGGAACTGATTCAGGAACACGGGCCGGACGCCCTCTACCAGGAGATCCTGCACGAGATCAAGCGGGAATGCGGGCTGCTCCCCGAAGAGGCGGAAAATTTACCCTCGCCCTCCACTTCAGCCGCAGCGGTGGTTGGGAAACCCGAGAATGCGGAGCCTGCCGGGACGCCGCCAACGATTTTAGTCTCGGCTGTCTGAAGTACCACGGGCCGGGAAAATGTGACTGCCCGAATCACCAGAAGTCGGCGACGGGCGAATCGCCTTCATGGCGCGCGGTCTATCGGACGGGCGACGGGAAGGTGCAGTGGGATGTGGACGTGGAATCGATGGCTTGTCCGGTATCGGTCATTACGACAGACTCCATCGCGGCGGTGAGGCGGTTTGCGGAGTCGAAACGTGCGCAGAAAGCGGGCGGTGTGCTGTACGGCGTGGATGCGTCGGGCTGGCCGGCGCGCTGGTGGGATACGGTGATCCTGTTGCAGTACGAAGTGGATCGCGAGGAAGCGGCGGCGAATAAAGCGATGCGAGCGAGACAAACCTGATGCCACTACCCAAAATCACGATCAGGACGTGGAAGGATGGCCGGCAAGTGGCGCGGTTCCGCGACACGCAGGGTCTCGTGCGCACCTCGGCGGGTCCGATGAACTGGACGCGGGCGGAGCAGCTGAAGCAGCTGGCGGATTACGGAATCGCTCTCCAGATCGCGCAGGCGCGCGGCGGGCTCGGTTCGGACGGCCAGCGGATGCCGGCGCTGAAGGGCGGAAGCCGGGCGATCTTCGTGGCATCCGTCAACGGGCGCGCGCAGTTCACCCGAAAGACCTATGCCGACTGGAAGGCGGCGCACGGGCTCCAGGGCGTGCGGGATTTGTATGGTCCCGGCAAGGGCGGCCACATGCTGGACGATATCCGCATTAACTACCTGGATGATCGGCAGGCGTCCATTGCGATCACCAGCAAAACCAGCCGGGACAAAGCGCGCGGCAACGAGAAGCGGGCGCCCTGGTGGGGCTGGTCGCCGGATTCGGTTCGCAAATTGACCTCTGCCGCCGCTGAGATTTTCCAGACCGGGGTTGCCGAGTATCTGTTTACCATGGGGCTCATCGGAGCGAATGCCCTCTCCGAAGCTAAGCGGATGTGGAGGAAGGTGGCCTGATGCCGGTTACCAACTTCCAATCCGTCATCTCGGCTCAATCGGTAGGCACCGCCGACGTACAGGCGCTCGCCGCGTCGTTCGACAAACTGAGCGGCTCCATCGACGGCGCCACCCAAAAGGCGAATAAGGTCAACGAGCACCCCGGGTTCAACGCCTTTGCGGAGAAAGTGAAGCAGGGCATCGAGAACCCGCTGCAAGCCATCGGAGGCGCGGCGGAAGACGCGCTGAAGTCCATGGGGCCGCTGGGTTCCGGCATGGCCGCAGTCGGCGGTGCGTTCGTTGCGGCGGCGGCTGCTGGCTTCGAAGCAGCGAAGGCGCTGGGTGAGTACGGGGTGCAAATTCGCGACGTGGAGCTGCGTACCGGACTGGCCGCCAAGGAAGTAGGGCAGTACAGTTTCGCCGCGAAAGCGGTTGGACAGGACGTGTCGATCCTGGATCGGATGATGCGCGGCTTGACGATGGCCGTCGAAGACAACACGACAAAGGGCGAAAAAGCGCGCGTCTGGCTGACCAAGTGGGGAGTGGACGTCGCGGGGCTGAAGGACGGCACCGCATCGACCTCCGAGGCGCTGCAAAAGGTAGGAGCCGGGCTGGAGGGCTTGCCCGCTGGCATCGGGCGCACGTCGGCGGCAATCGACGTGTTTAAGCGCGCGGGCATCGAGGCGATTCCGTTCCTGGTGGAACTGAATTCCAACCTCAAGATTGCACAGGAGCAGGGGTTCGGGCCGAACGAAGAATCCCTCACGCGATTTAAGGAATACCAGAAAGAAGTAACAATTCTCGGAACGAAATGGGCGGAGTTGAAGCGCTCTGCGATGGAGCCGATAGCGTTCACCCTTCTCTGGACGATTAAGAAAGCAGGCGACCCAAGCCTCTGGGAAACTCCGTGGATCGCTAAAGCGCTGTTCAGCGGCACGCCATCTGGCACCACGACGGAGATGGGCGAGACGGGCGGGTGGGGATACGGCGCTTCCATGTCCCGCAGCGCCCATACAGGCGAGGCAGATTCCCTGGCCTACAACAACGCGCGGGTGGCCGCTGCGCAGTCGGGCGGTACGGATGCCGAGAAGCTCAGCAAGGCCAAGCAACGGCTCACGGAACTGCAAGGCGCCCTAAAAACGAACGTGCTGCCGAGCGCCAATACCGGCACCTTCGACGACATCGCGAAACAGCGGGACGTAATCGCTGGAATCGAAGCTCGAATCGCCGCCACGAAGCGACTGGCCGATGCCGTGAAGGAAGCAATCGCCGCCATCGAGAAGCAGACGAAGGCCGACGACGACTACACCGCCAAACTGCTCAAGGGTGGCCGCCAGCTCTACCTGAACGCCAATCCGGCCGAAGCCCCGGCCCAATGGAGCGCACAGCAATCGTGGATGCTGACCGGACCCCGCCGCAGCACGTCAACGCAGAATGAATCGGACCTGATGGCGTGGTGGAAGGGCGAGCAGGCAAGTCAAGCGAAATCCGGCGAGCAGGACTTGAAGGACGCGCGTGACAGCGAACGGCGCGGCTTGAGCCTGTACGGCGCTTCTTCGGCGCTTGGCGGCGGCTCCGAAATCGGGCAGATCAACGGAGCGGAGGCCCTGCGAAAGGCGTATGCCGATCAGGAATACGCGGCGCTTCGCAAAATCGCCGATGCTAAGAACGATGAGGACCTTAAAGAGTCCGCCATCGACCAGCAGCACCAGAAGTATCTGGATGCCGAGATCGAGCGCCAGCAGGCACTCTTGCAACTCGCCCTCCGCCAGAAAGAAGAGTTCCAGAATCTCGCGGTAGGGCTCTTCCAGTCGGCACTCCATGGCGGCACAACCAACTACTTGAAGCAGCAGGGAACGGGCATCCTGGATAAAGTCGTCGGCAACGCGGCGGGGATGGCGTGGGGCGATATCTCGAAAATCGTCCCGCACGCGAGTGGGCCACTGGGGAATCTGCTGCAGGGCACCATGTTTGGGCCGGACCCCATGAAGGCGGCCACGGACCTCAACACCCAGGCGACGATTGACAACACGCGGGCGCTCATGATGTCCCGCACCGGCGGCGGCGGAGGCAGGGTCGGCGGCAGTGGACTAGGTTCCCTGGCCGGCATAGGGCGCGTCACCGGCACGGGCGGCGGCGTCGGCTACCCGGCGAACGATCCCTACGGCTGGATGAGCGGCGCGGGCGGCCCATCCGACTACGATCCCTCCAGTCCCGACACGATCACGCCGGAGGGCGCGGCCTGGGGTGACAACTTTTGGGCGAGTAATCCCACCGGTGGCGGCATGTCCAGCCTCGCCAAGTACGCGGGCATCGGAGGCACGCTGGCGGCGGGCGGCTTCGGGCTTTATTCGGGCATAAAGGCCGGGGGAACTCAGGGCGACCTGACGGCGGTGGGCAGCGGATTGGGGATGGCGGGCGGAATCGTTTCAATGCTGATCCCAAAGCTGGCCTCGACCCTTGGACCTATCGGCATGGCGCTCGGCATGGGCCTGGGCTTGGTGAGCACCCTGCTGGGCGACCCGAAACAGAACCGGGCCAAGGACCTGACCACCCAGGCGCAACAGCGCCAGTTCACCATGCCCACCGGGGTGGATTACGAGCTGTCTTCCAGCGGAGGATACGAGGACTACAACTACCGGGGCCAATCGAGGACGACGGTGGTCAACAACGTGTACGCGATGGATTCCAAGAGCTTCAATGACTATCTGATCGCGAATCCCTCCGCGTTGAGCAACGGCATCACCTCCGCGATTGCAGGCGGCAACGCGGATGACGTGGTAAGCTCCATCGCCGCGAGGGTGAACCCGTGAGCACCTACCCCACCTCGAACCCGGCCTGGGCCTCTCCCGTGGTGCGGACGCTGAAGTTCTCGACGGGCATCGCGCAAGGCGTCAACGGAACGGAGCAGCGGTGGATGCTGAGCACCGGCGTGGAATCCTGGAGCCTGCCTTACCCTCACTTGTCCGTGGCGCAGCGGGACACGTTGCTCACACTGTTCGAATCCAGTCAGGGTGGCTACGACCAGTCGGTCAGTCTGACGTTCAGCGGCACGACGTACACTGGGCTCTACTTCGACGCCGACTCGCTGGAGTTCACGGAAAGCGACCCCAACGTGGTCGCGGGCACGGTGAAGCTGACCACGGTGGTTCGTGTGGCGGATGCGGGAACGATGCCGGGCGACTTCCCGGTGTTGGGCACGGGCGCGCGCATGCAGCGGCCCTACACATATGGCCGGAATTTCGATACCGCCAGCGTGCGCACGGAAGGCGGACGGTATGCCTATCCGCGCCGTGCGGCCTCATTGCGCAGTTGGACCGTGGGCGGCGCTGTGTTGACTGACACGGAAGCGGCGGCGATCTGGAGCATGTTCAAGCTGGCTTGCGGCCAGTGGCGGTCCTTCGGTTTCACCGACCCGGATAGCAGCACCCGGTACGCGAATTGCCGGTTTGGCGCGGATTCGCTCGACTGGCGGATTCTTGGCCCGAATCAGAATTCCATCGTGGGGACGATTCAACAACTGGTATGAGCTTCGACATCAATACCGGCAAGGAACTGGCGGCGGCGCAACGGCCGGTGGGTTTGCCGTCACCACGCAACTACTATGCGCGTGCCTTTGCGGTGATTGCAACGCTGGCACAGCAGTTGCAAATTGCTCGGCCAATGCGCCCCTCCCTTTTTTATCGGGATTATGTGATCGATGTGAAATTTGCCGTTCAACGCCTTTTGGCAGTTTGGGTTTGCGCAGAGACCGCTTTGTTGCGCATAAAGTGCGCGAACATCAGATCCCGTAAACTTCCCATCCGCCTTACGGCGCACCTCGCGCCATGCGTTTCTGTTCTCGGGGTGATTTCGATTCCAATCGAGCGCTTTGGCAATAAATTCCGCACGATGTTCTGCGTAATACCTTGCGGCGCGCTCGCGGGCCTCCGTTGGGTGGCTCTTATACCACTCTCTTGCGCTCCGCTTCTTCTGCTCCGCGTTCGCGAGGTATTCTTTCCGGTCTTTGGCGGCCACGTACTCCTGGTTTCTTTCTGCCCATCTACGCTTTTGAGCGGATATAGGCTTGGGGTGGGCGGCCCGGTCAGCCTTATTCATGGCTCTGACGCTCTCCGGGTTTTTTGCTCTCCAGGATTTCGTGGCTTGATTGGCGCGCTCTTTATTGGCAACTCTGTAGGCTTTATCTTTAGTCTTCGCCCGCTCGGGGTTTGCTTTGAACCAATGGTTCGCGCTCTCTCGGCTGCATTGCTTGCACCAGAGGCACTTACCGTCCTTGCTGGACGTGTTCTTGTAGAACTCGCCCAGGGACTTTTCTGCCCCGCACTTATGACACGTCTTTGTTGCTGGGCTAAGATGGTTTGCAGCCATGCGGTCTGTCCTTTCAGATCGGTGGTTAGGGCTGCGTCGATGCTAGAACATCGGCTCGGCCCGCTTCTTCATTGTACCGCAACATGGGCTAGGGAGGCATTCGCGTAGCCTATGTCTTTTACCATTAACAGCGGGAAGGAATCTTCGGCAGCGCCAAGGCCGGTTGTTTTTTGCGACTTTGTCTTCCCAGACTCAACGACCCTCTACGTCGCCTCGATTGCCGCCACGTTCAACGGCCATGCCTACGACGCGCGGATCGACGATCAGCAGATAGACCGGCTGGCCTCTCTGAGCGAGCAGGGAATCGACCGCGTGCCCTCGGTAACGCTGGTCCTGGCCGATCCCTCCGCCAGTCTGTTCGCAGCTTACGAACGCGGGCATGGCTTCAAGGGCGCATCCTTAACCCTCCGTTTCGCCCTGGCCGACATGTCCGCTGGAACCTTCAGCACGGACAACTTCGTCCCCTTCGTCGGCGTGTGCGATGAGCCTTCGAGCGACGATAAGAACCTCACCGTCTCCGCGCAGAGCAAGCTGAACCTTTCGCAGTTCATGCTGCCCACGGCGCCTATCCAGGTGCGGTGCATCTGGGTGAACCCCACCACGACCGCGCAGCGCGCGGAAGCCGACACCGTGGGCTCCCTCTACTACCCGTGTGGAGAGACGCGCGACCTCACCACGGCCCCGCCGTGCGCCTACACGAAGCAAACCTGCACCAGGCCCACCCGATACAGCGGGGTGACGTTCTCACCCACCCTGAGCGATAGCGGGAAAAACTACCTCACCGGGCAAACCACGTCCTGGCTCAATGCCGACACCAGCGGCAAGTATCAGGAATACTGGCCGGTCTGGCTGGGTGGCATGGCCTGGATGAATTGCATCCCGATCAACCAGTGGGGGGACGGCAACTACACGCGCGGGGAAGCGGCAGTGGGCATCGGCGAAGTGGCCGTCTCGCGGGTGATCGTTAACGGCGTGGAACTTTCGCTGGGCGGCCAGGACTATTTCTGGGGCTACAGCAACAACGGGGCGCGCGACGGCACGCCGAACCTGGACGTAGACCCCCACGGCAATAGCGACCCGCACGGCGGCCAGACGGTGATTGAATACCGCGCGCCCAAGGCGGTGCTCGATCCTTCGACGCTGCCCACCATTCAGGTGCTGGGACAGGCTTCGGTGGGCGGCAGTTCGGTAACGCCGTCCTCGATTTCCATTGCCTCCGTGCAGGGCGGAAGTTCCGGCAACCCGAGCCCGATCATCATCCACTTCGGACGCACCCTCGGAACCTACGACCCCGGCGACGGCTCAGCCATCACCATCTCCGGATGCTCCTGGGCGGCGGCCAACGGGTCCTGGATCATGCGCCTGCTGGAACTGCCCTACGACCATGCCACGCTCCAAGGGTCGATGGCCTATGGCTCTGGCGGCTCCTGCACGCTCTACTACAACCAGATCACGCAGAGCGGCGGCGGCCCGACACCAGGACTCATCCAGGCGATCCTTAACCAGTGCGGCATCGGAACCGACGAACTCAGCGGCCCGATGATGAGTGCGGCGGACGCGATCTGTAACGCCACCGTGACCACCACGGATGGATCGGGCAACAGCTATAGCCAGAATCGCTTTACCAGTGCCGTAGCGGTCCGCCAGCGCCGTTCCGCGGCCGATATCGTGCGGGGGCTTCGGCAGTCGATTGCAGGGCTTCTGACAGTGGATAACGCGGGGCTGATCGGCATCCGGCTGGAAGGCCCGCTGGCAGAGCAGCAGGCGTCTCCGGTCGATGGCAGCAACAACACCACGCCGATTACCAGCATCTGGCGCGATGGAAGCACGCATAACGGCTACACGGCCTATCGCTTCGACGAGTCGAATTCCTGGAACCTGAAGCGCCGTCCGCAGCAGGTGGCGCAGATGCCCAACCGGGTGACCTTCCCCTTCCAGGACCCGACGCAGGAATACGCCATCAGCTCCTTCTCGCTGGTGGATTCCGACGATATCGCCCGCGTGGGACGTGAGATCCCTGGCGGCCTGCAAGTCAATCCCGAAGGCATCGCCAGCTACAACCACGCGTTGCGCTGCGGGCGGCTCGGCCTGAACAAGATCCACCACGGCAACCCGAGCGGCGATACGCGGGGCACCGAGTGGTGGGAATGGAAAACCTCGTTTCGCGCCTGCAAGCTGCGCATCGGGGACATCGTCACGCTCAACAGCGCGAAATACAGCCTCACCGAGCAGATGGTCCGCATCACGGAAATCAAGCCGTCCAAGAACTTCGAAACGGTGGACCTGGCCGGGTACTATCACGACGACACCTGGTACCTGGATTCGCACGGCAACGCCGCCGATCCTGCCCACGGCGCCAGCCCGAACATCGGCATGGGAGCCTGCGTGCCGCCCACGTTTACGGTCGAAGTGGCTGCCCTCGATTCCAGCCACCTGATTCCGACCGCTATCGAAGTGAACGGGCTCACCTTCTCGGACCCGACCAACACCTACTCCATTCAGTCCGGGACCTTCACGTTTTATTACGTGATCGAGGCCGTAATCCAAACCACGCTGGCGGCGGCCATTACCAGTACGAGTGCCACCAGCATGAGCGTCGCGAGTGCTTCGGGTATCGTCGCGGGGACGCTGTTGCAGATCGGGCGCGAGGTGGTGCTGTGTGGAACTCCGAGCGGGACCACCATCCCGATCACGCGCGGGCAGCTCGCCACCACGCCGGACACGGCGCTGAACGGAGCTTCGGTCTGGATGGTGCAGCAGCAGGTAGGCACGGCTACCTTCCCGCTAGACTTCGTTAACTCCGCCGCGGCCGCGGACTGGTCTTTCGTTTGGGTGCTGCCGGATACCAAGGTTCTTTCGGTGGGCGGAGCGGTCACCAACGCCTACGGAACGTCCGCGACGCGCTACGTGCCGCTCACCAACAACAGCGACCACGGGCTGAAACTAAACACGGCAGCCGCCAGCGGTTCCACGCTTGCCGTGGTAAACCCGACCGCCAATGTGGACTACTCGATTCTGACGGGCAATGTGACGGTGAACGTGTCGGCCACCACGCGCGTGGTGGTGATCACGTTGCCTTCAGAGGGTCCGAACGCCGGCGGGCTCGTGGTGGTGAATCGGGCGGCGGGTAGCACCTATGACGTACACGTGGTGCCGGGGTTGACGGGCGGCACTTCGGACACGATCGACGGATCGAGTGCCACCGTGGAAGTGCTCACCGCGGCGAATCCAGTGTGGGCGGGGGTGGGCTCCTAATGGGTAACTGGGTCACTTTTTCGACAGCGGGCTCCAGCGGTTACACGCCGCCGCCGAATGCGCCGAACATTACCAGCGCCTCGTGCTCCGCATATTACGGCATGCAGTGGAACGGGTCCGCCTTCGGGTTGCAGAGCGTCAGTGGAATCAACCTGCCGACCTCGGACCCTAACTATTCCCATCTCAAAGAAATCGATATTTCGGCAACCATGCCGGATGGCCACACTGAGACGCTGCCAACGCTCTACGCGCCGTTCATCGGCTCCACGGCATCGTTCAAGGGGCCTTGCGATAACTGGCAGATCGGCGCATCTCAGAGCCTCACCCTGACCTTTGTTTGTAAAAACGATGCGGGGATCGCGACGGGTAGCCCGACGACGTGCACCGTTACCGTCGCGGCCTCCGTGGTGGTCGCCGGTTTCTCTGCGTCCGACTCCGGCACCCGGACGGTGGATTCCAATCGCTCGGTTTCCGCCGTCATCAATTGGACCCCGATGCTGGGCGGTGGCATCTATCCGCAGAACGTGACGTCCTGGCTGCCGAGCGCCAAGGACATCACCAAGTACACGTGCGTGGGATGGACCGTGATGGCGGGCAGTTCGCAGGTAATCACCACCAGCCGTCTGGTCCCAGCCGCCGCCGCCACCTGGCACGTGTATTGCGCCGCGGGGGCCGTTCCTTACGACGGATCGTTAGAGTACTCCGCCTCGGACCTAGCGGCGCTGGGCGCGGTGGCCTCGGCGGGATTCAGCATGGCGGGAATCCCCGCGCCGGCAGGCGGGACGGTTACCTCGATCACAGCGGGATCGATCACCTCCATGGTCGATAAAACGTCGGGCTGGCAGTGGGCGGAACTTATGAGCCTGTCATGGGTGGACCCGACTGACCCATCGTGGCTTGTCAAATTCTACGTCCGCGAGACGGATTCCGCCGGGAATCCCGCGTCCGATGCCAAGGGCTCTTGGAGAGAGTGGTTTGAGTCGCAAATAGCGTCTCCTGGCGGCACCACCCGATACGCCGATACCGACGTGTACGGGGGCGTCCTGGAAATCGCCTATCGCGCCGCATCAGATACCCACCACTACCTGCAAATCCAATGCGTCACGGTCAACCGGCTATCGACCAACCCAGGCGATTGGGCAGGAAGCAACACGGCCAGCAGCACCGCGCAAGGAAGCGTCATCCAACTCAACTTCGGCACGCTTCCGGCGGGGTTGATTCCGCTGAACATGACGGACCCGGCCACGCTAGACCCTAGCTTGGTGCTGAAGTCTGGTGGGCTCGGGTTGAACACCTCGGACCTCAGCAACATGGTGCTCAACCCGTCGTTTGAGCAGGGGTTCTCGGCATGGAATTCTTACTTCGGACCAACACCCTTCGTCGGTGGGGTTGGTTCGGGAGTACCAGTATTCTCGGGACTCAACGCTTGTGTGATCTATCCTGATCCAACTTCGCATACTGGGGCCATACGCGAAGTAATCCCTCATATATTTACTCCCGGAACTGGCGTGTTCGCTCGGGTAGATGTGTTCGGCAATGGAGCCTGTGTCGGCACATTTAACCTTGTGGTGCAATTCCAGGACGCCTCTGGTGCATTCATCTCTAATTCAATCCCAGCGGCGACTACTGCTACTATCGGTTCATGGCAGCGAGTTCAAGTTATTACGCAAGCTGCTCCAGCAGGTACTTCGCAAATACAGATACGGTTATTCTGTTCCGGTGAGACTGGCGTAGGAGCAGCATGGATCGTAGATAACGTATACATGACACCGATTGTTCCTGGGACGAATGTGACAGACATCGTGGGTCCTAGCAATTCTGGGTTGACAATCTCATGTCCGATAAGTGCTGGAGCAACGCTAGCATCTGGTGTTCCTACCTATTGCTGGGATGGCACGATCACCCCGTCTACCGATCCGCTGTGTGTCGGCTACGAAGTCACGGTACAGTACGCCGGATCAAATGAGGGAGGAGCATTCGCCAAACTGGGACCAGCGCAACTCACCTTCCATAACGGAGATTGGCCTAAGCCTGCATCCTCTATCGCGGTCACCTTCCGCTGCTACCCGATGTCTCGGGATGGGCACCGGGGAACAGCAGCGACATACAGCACTACGATTCCGGCTGCGTCTACCTTCAGTCTGTCAGGCACGCAGGTTACGGATATCCCCGGTCCGACTGTGCCCTCTGCGTTCGCGGTAACTATCGTGAATGGGCCAACTAGCCCAACGGGCGCGGAAACTTACGGTTGGACGGGAACGATCACGCCTCCGTCAGATCCCACGTACAGTGGGGCGGCGCTTACGCAGCAGTGGGCGGGCGGCATCGAGGGCGGAGCTTTCCAGACTCTAGGACCTACGGCAACCACCTTCGCCAGCGATAACTATTACCCTCGGGGATCGGCAGCGATCAACTGCACATTTCGCGCCTATCCGCTATCGAGGGATGGTAAGCGCGGCACTCCCTACTCTGTCACTGTCAGCGTCGGTGCTCATTCCACCGGCACGCTGGATACGTCGCAGGCAGACCCAACAAAAACAACCCCGGCGCCACATTCCGTGGGCATTTTGGGGGGGGGCGTAGCCAGCCTCGCTGCCAGCGGCACTGGATACGAAGTCCGCAATGCTGGATCGACCGTAACGGCGATGTTCAGCAAGACTGGACTTGTCACTATTGATTCCGTGGGGTCATCAGCGTACGGTCAGAACATCCAAACCCCTGGAAAGTGTCTGATATACAACAACGTCGCAACCGTTGGGATGGGAGTCCCGCCGATCTATTTCACCGCCCTTGTTTACAGTTCGGCAGTCGGAGTTTCGGCAACTGCGATGACTCTCGGTGGAAGCACGCCCCCGGCGGGACTTTATCGGGTAACTTGCATTTGCAACTGCACAGTGTCGGGAACTGGAAACGCGTTTGTAATTATAAGATGGAATGATGGATATTACGCGCGGGCTGCTGGTGCTTCTATCACTTTTTCATTCTTAGGGAATACGCAGACGGCCGTGGTTTTATGCCGTTCAAACGGTTCGGCGATTACGTACGAATGCTCATATGCTGGCACGGGATCGTATGGTTTTGACGTAGTAATGGAACGCATTGGTTAAAAGGAGAAAACGATGATTCAACTTTCAAACGGAAACGCGACTGGCACGCATGACAACGGCCAGCGTGGGCGTAAGTTATGCGGAAAAGGATCAGGAAAAGAATAAAGGAGCATTATGATCACCATCGCAAACGCAATAGCAACAGGAACGAATGACGACGGGACGCCGTTTTCCTACCCATGGAACAGCGGCGCACCTTATCAGTGCGCCGTCACCACGGCCGCCACGCAGGTAAACGCAGCCACATCCAACGCCGCCCTGGCGGAACTGTACCGGGAGCAATTGCAAGCGGCGCAGGCGGACATCGAGAAGGGAAACCCCGCTACCGCGCCCGTCAAGCCGCAAATGAAGATCGTCCATGATCAGTGGAACAAAGACGGCACGCCGCAAGTCACCTACGGTCCATTCGTGCCGCCGCTGCCCGATCTGATTCCGGCGACCGCGGCGGGGCCCAGTATGATCGACACGATTACCGCGGCGCGCGCCGCTGCACCCCCAGACCCGGCGACCGTGGCCGCAAATGGCGTCGGCGTGTTGATCGACATGGTTCAGGCGCTTCAGGCCTCGGTCGCCAAGCTCCTCGCTAAAGGAGCGTAACCAAATGTCCACCACGCCAACACCGGCTCCCGATCCGACGCCGCAGCAGGTCGTGGATGCTATCAAACAACTGATCCCCACGGGCTCATCCTCCGTGTCCGTGGTGACGGACGTTGGGGCCATCGCAACCGCTGTTTCCAAAATGTGCGACTTGGCCATGACGCCGCAGGGGCAGGCGCTTCTGGGGCACTGGCGCACCGACGCGGTCGCCGTCGAATCGTGGATCTCGAAAGCGGCAACGGGGATTTCCAACTTCCTGAAAGGTCTGGTGAAAAAACCATGAGCATCGCAGACAGTATCGCCAACAAGGCATCCGGCGTTGGTGTGACGTTGGAAAACAACGCCCTCACCAAGCTCCAGGATACGCTGGAAGGCCTCGCCGCCCAGGTGACACCCGAAGGGCAGCAGCTCCTGGAGACGGCGCGGGCGCAACTCTCCGCGCTGCTGACCGAGGGCGAACAGGCCGGGGAAGCGCTGCTCGACAAGGGCGAGGCGGACGGCAAAGCGCTGATCGACCATGCGCGGGCGCAACTGCTCTCAATGGAGTTCTATTGCGGCTTTCGGGAGAAAACGCAATGAGAAGCTGGAAAACCACACTATCGGGCTACGTCACTTCGGCGGCGGGATTGGTTCTCGCTCTGTCGCAGGGTGGCGTCGTCCTCCCTAAGTGGGCGGTGATTACCGCTGGTTTCGTCGCGGCCGGTGGTATTGCTGCCCTTGGCAAGTACAGCAAGGACTACAACGTCACTGGGGCGACCGAGCCGCCGAGCAAGGACCAGGCCACGAAGTGAGACTCCACCGTCTCTACGACCTAAAGGCGTTATTGCTGGAGTATGCCGAGGACCTCCAGCGCAACGGGCATCCCATATTGGCGGAAACGTGCCGCATGATTGCGCGTGTCGTGGAGCAGGATGCCCACACGCTGGCGGCTACCCTCCAGACGGCGGACGAAATCAGGATGCGCGGAACATGTCAGGCGAAATCGTGATGCCCCTTCGTGAGGCAGATGGCACGATCAGTGCGGGATGGGGCTCCCTTCTGGGTGTCTCGAAATGGCTGCTGGCGGCGCTCGGGTCGCTCTGGATCGGCGTGCCGCTCGCGGTGCAGATGCTGGTGGTGCTCATGGGCGCGGACTATGCCACGGGGATCACCTGCGCTCTGATTCAGGGCAAATGGAACGCGAAAGAGGGGTTCCGCGGCCTGGCGCGGAAGATCCTCACGCTGCTGCTGGTAGCGATGGCGTGGTACATGGCGAAGGCGATGCGGCTCACCTTCGACCTGGGCTCGACGGTGGCCATGGCGTTTTCGGTGAACGAAGCGATTTCGGTCACCGAGAACTGCGCGCGGGCCGGGGTGCCGATCCCCGATACGCTGCTCGTGGTGGTGATACGGGCGAAGCGGCTGGTGGGGCGGAGCCGCAACGCCCGGGAAGTGGAACGGGAGCTGGCGGAGGTGGGCGCGGCGCCAGCCAAAAAGCGGGGCGGGGTGAAATGAACGAGTAAGTAAGGCCACTGCGAAATGAGAGACGACGACGATAACAGCTGTCACTCACCGGCATGCGCGCAGCACTTCCGGCGCATGGAAGATCACATTGCGTTTCTCGACAAGCGCATGGCAGAACAGTTCATCGCCACGCAGAGGGAGCGCGATCTTGCCCTGGCCGTCTTAGATAAGCGGATTGACGCTTTGAGTGCGGTAGCCATCGCCCTCAAGGAGCAGCAAGGGGCAAACCTGACGCGCAGGGAGCACGAGCTTTTTGTGGACCAGGTGAATCCGGATATCCGGACGCTCCGCGAGTCGCGGGCGGAGTTAGCGGGGAAAGCGAGCCAAAGCGCTTTGGACGCCACCAGGTCCAATGTGAGTACTGCGTTAGTGATCGCGGCAGTCGGTGCGTTGAGTGGCCCGGTGGCTCTGCTTATGGCGATATTCGAACTCGTAAAGGGGAAATAAATATGAAACGAATGACGGCTGCATGCGTGTGCACTCTGCTACTGGCTTGCGTGCCGGCGGCGACCGGAGCCTGCCCTGCCGGATGGACGCACATCGTGGACAACTTGGTCCGGGCGGACGGGTCGGCCCCGTTGGGAACGATTGCGGTCCGGGGCCCCAGCGCGCCGGCGGGGCCGGTCGTGGCTAGCACGGTGACGGTGACCATTGGGGCGGCGGGTCTGGTGGACTTCTGCCTGGCGGGTGGCCCGGGGTGGAAGTACGACGCGACGTTTGCGCTGGTGGGCGCGGCGGGGAAACCGACCGGCCAGTTTACGGAGCGGTGGATCGTGCCGGCGACCACGGCGGTGTTGACGCGGGCGCAACTGTGGGGTGGGTCGAGCGCGCCCGAGTTTCTGGTCTCGCCGAATCAACTGAATCCGGCGGGGTACACGGCCGGCCAGGTGCCGATGTGGGATGGGACGGCGTGGATGCCGGGTGGCGGGAGCACTACGCTCTATCGCTGTACCGTAGCAGGGGCATTGAGGGTCGGACAAACCACAACGGTCTCCGCTGATTGCGGGACTGCGGTTGACACCGGACTGCGGGTCAACTAGGCGACAGAAAGGAGAACGGAAATGAATTTTAGCGATTTTACGGACGGGGACAATACGAAGCGGTTTGACTACGACAGCAACGGTAATGTGATCTATGCCGGGAGCGCCGCTCCAGGGACGGCATCGAGTGCCGCGGCCTGGTCGATTAAGCGGTATACGTACGTGGGCGGAAACGTGACGGTGATCGAATGGGCAGGTGGTGACAACAGGATGGCGAGTATCTGGGATAACCGGGCGGGGTTGAGCTATGCGTAAGGAGCAAGCCATGAGGACGATTATTCTTTTGCTGGTACTGGCCGCTGCCGCCTTGCCCGGCTGGAGCCAAGGGTGCGGTAAAACCGTCATCAACCCGAGCACAGGAAGGCTTGACTGCATCGGAACGCAGGGTGCCGCCGGCTACATAGCCACGATCAACGCTACCACCACAATCACTGTTACTGCGGCTACCCACGGGCAAGGAACTAAGCCAGTCGGGTTCTGTTATGACAACTCTACGCCTCGGGTGCCAATCACATTGACTACGAATACCGTGGCAGCGAATGGTGATATGGTGTTTGCCTGGACCGGGACAAAGACCGGGTATTGCCTGATCTCCGCGCTTGGCAACCAGGTCGGACCAACCGGAGTTACCGGTCCTGCTGGTGCCACCGGACCCACTGGACCAACGGGGCTCACGGGCAGCACCGGACCCACTGGACCAACCGGTACAGCAGGTGCGAACGGTGCGGGATTCAATGGTAGCGGCGCATACGCCTCCATGATCGCCTCCAGCCCAGCCACCAATGACGCTTGGGAGTTGACTGATGCTTCGGCGGCAGGAGGGTGTTCTGCGGGTGTGGGCGCATACAAGAGCTTCTGCGTGTGGAATGGTTCGGCATGGGTGGCGAGTTCGGGAGCAGGTGGAAGTGGCATCACCACCATGACCACAGGCGCATCCGATCCGGTAGCATCCTGCGCCGCACCATCCACCAGCAACATTGCGCTCTACTCACAGACCACGACGCATCACATTTGGGTCTGTACGGCCACCAACACCTGGACGGATTACGGTGCGGTTGGCGGCTCCCTTGCCATCCAGGACAATTCCGGTAGCTCGGTGGGCACTGGCATGACGCTCAAACTCGCCAACGGAACGGGCAGCACTTGGACGCTCTCCTGCACGGCGGGAATCTGCACGGCAGCCCCGAACATCGACACTACCTCCCTGGTGACGTTGAGCACGACGCAAACCATCACAGGCAAAACGGTGGACGGCGTGACGCCTACGGTGTTTGGCTATCTCGACCCAACCTCCAGTGTGCAGACACAACTGAACGGAAAACAGGCTACGCTTAGTGGCCCTGTTACCGCATCCTCCAATATCGCCGACCTATACAGCGTCATCGGAGATGGCGGAGCGAAGGGCGTCAAGGCAGGACCGGCGATTGCCACCGCTGCCACCGCCAGTACCATCGCAGAGCGAAATGCTTCGGGCGAGGTGATTGCGGCAAACACAGTGGCAACGGGCAAGACACCTATGGCGACGGATACAGCGGTGCAGAACTCTCAACTTCCCACAACGGCCTTATCTGGCGTGCTGAAGTACACGGCGGGCGTGCCAACTGCTATCGGGGTATCCTCGACGAATTGTGTGCATGAAGACGGATCAAGTGGGGTGTGCAGCAGCGGTGGTTCTGGCTCCGGCACAGTCAACAGTGGCACTGCCGGTCTACTGACGGGGTATGGCGCAACCGGCACAGCAGTAGGGCCGATTCCCGCGAGTCAGGGTAATTTCACCAATTCGCACCTCGGGGGGAGTATTGTCGCATACACCACGACTAATTCCGGGAGTAGTGTTTGGTTCCCCGGTACGGTGGCGGGGGCAAGTGCTCCATGCACAACGGGTGTGGCTGGATTTGCATGGCCGGTGTCTGGCTATTTTCGCAATGTCACTATCGGTATTACTGGGGCGAACGGGGCAGGTAACCTGCGCGGAGGTGCTGACGTTGATTGCGAGCTTTTGAGTACAGGGAAAATACCAATTTCCAGAGGCGGTGTGATTGTCCCGGCTAAAGCAGCAGGCGGATCGTTTATCCAATCGGATGGGTTATGGTGGCACGAGAATGCCGGGGCTGCCTGGGGGATTGGCTACACGCCTCAAGCCTCCAGTAATACCAGTACCAATGTCTCTAGCGTGGCAGCAGAATTCATTGCTGACAGTGGGATAATGACCACGGTTTTGAGTGGGGCAAAAGCTTTTGCGACGACAGCATCCACGACAGCATTCTGTGGGTTTTCCGGGTCTTGCCTCAATACCGCTGCCGGGGCAGAGTTGACGGTCGCAACACCGATGCCGTTTGCGGGGACTTTGCAAAACTTCGCTTTCGGTACTGCTGGTTCTGCTCCCACCGCTAACCTAGTTGCCACGATCAATCAGAACGGATCGGGTGGCGCTATCACCGTTACAGATCTGGCATCTGATGCGGCAGCAGGGGCCACATTGTCCGATACCGCTCATACGATCACCGTATCGGCAGGAGATTACATTTCCATCGCATTGGCTCCGGGGGCCAGTACCCAAACCAGCGCAAACTCATGGGCGCTTGGGTTGGTGCCCACTACTGGCACGTCTTTCCTCATCCACGGTGGAATGGAGGTAGTAAATTCAACCACCACATACTTTGCTCCACTCTCTATGTATGCCAATGCCACGCTGACACAAGCATCGCTGGCGATGCCACGGGGATGTACGCTATCCAATCTATATGTCACTCTAGCAACTGCTCAGACGGGAGGGGTGACGACGACATTTACGGTTATGCAAAACTCTTCGGCAACAACAGTCACCGGAACCATCGCGCCCGCTGCGTCTGCTGGTGCAATCGCAATAGATACGACGCACACCGCCACTCTGTCGGCTGGTGATCGGATCAGTTTGCGCGTGTCCTCGTCTGGCGGAACTAGTTCGGTGCTAGGTCATTGGGCGGCACAATGTCAATAAGATTGCTTGGCCTGTCTTTGTGGGCTGCGTCCTTCGCGTGGGGACAGACTGCCATCTCTTCCCTCACCTCCTTTTGGGAGCCAGGCACATCTGATCGCATTATGTGGGACCACAAAGGCAACGCTCACGGCATGTATGTCGGGCTTGGATACCAGACTCCGGGAACAATCTTCGGTGCCGGTTTCTCCCGTGCGGCGGGAACGCAAGTACCACAAAACTCCGGGGCGATGGCGGTTCCGGCTTCATTGGTAGATACCGGGGGTGGGAGTTGGTGTTACGCCGCTTGGATCATTCCAGGGACCAGTGCGAGCGATATGCTATTAAGCCAATGGGGCGTCACCAGCCCAACTGTAGATCAATCCTGGAGGCTAAACTACCAGACAGGGAGTCATCTGACGTTGGCCTATGGAATGACGGATGGATCAACCGCAGCACTCTCTGACACGGCGGCTACAGTCACGGCAGGCACGCGGACTCTCGTATGGATAGCTTTCAACTCCAGCGATGGGAGCATCAAGGTGGCCCAGAACGGGGATACTTGGGCGAGTGTATCGCCGTCTCACCCATTCGTGAACCTGCACCCTCACGCTTTAGATGTCGGTCACATACTTGACAGGTATTTCGCAACCGACCCAGTCTTCGGGCGCATGATGTTCTGGAACGGTTACGTTCCCACGGACGCCGAAAAGACGGCAATCTACAACGGTGGCACAGGTCAAGATCAGGCCTACTTTGGTCTGTCGTACATCGCTACCGTACAACCATTGACGGTCACTCTCCAGAATTCTACTTTTGCGGATGATTCAATCCTCGCGTACCAGGGCTTGTATTGGCTGCGCCCTTATCCACTCAAAACCTGGAATCCAACCCTGGCGGCTTCACTCGGAAACTACGTTTGGTTTCGCGGCTCGGATCATGCGGTGATTTCCACTGACCGGATTAGCATGGGATTCTCTGCCAGCCCTGACGTACTGCCTACAACGTGGACGCAGCCGCTCGGGATCTCAGAATTGCAAACTGCGGCGGGTGGCACCTGGGTCGCAGCCCAGAACCCGTGGGCTGAATATAACCCGGACACGGGAAAGATCCATCTGTACTGGAACGCTATCTATGCACAAAGAGGGGCGACTTACAGTTATGTCGAGCCAACATGGGTATGGACCACATCGGACTTGTCTACATGGACATACGGAGGGAACGCTTTCCCTGTGACCCAGATGTTCGACGGCTGCGCGGTCAACTTCACCGGATACGCCACACCACACTGGATCTCAGCAAATAATTGGACGGCCCAGACCCTACTCAATGACTCTACCTCATCGTGTGACGCCAACCGATACGGCCAGTGGACGAGCACGGATGGATTGACCTGGACGCTTAACTCGACCGCCGTTTATTCCGATGTCACCTTCCCGTATGCGAACCATGAGAACCAGAAATTAGGGCCGGTGGTTGGCCGGGGGGCAAAACTGTTCGGGGGCAACTACTTCGTCGGCAGCAGCGTCGGCGGGGCTGATGAAATCACGTATCCCTACTGGCAACTGTTCGATCATGTCTCGGGCGGAGGCGCAAAGGATTGGCTACAAGATTCGCGGGTCTACGAGGAGGGCGGAACCGTGTGGATCTACGCCAAGTGGAGCTTCCAGCAGCCTTCGACGATCCGGCTTTTCAAGGGTTCTTATTCTACCACCGCCCCGCCGACATCTTTCTGGGTGGATCGACGCCCGATCACTTCCTTGTTCATTGGTGGCGCTACCAAGACTTCGACAAATCCGAGAGGGTATCAAACAGCCTCAGGTTCCCCGGATTTCTTGGGTGCTGGGTTTGCCGCTGCAAAGGCCAGCTTACTATCGTACGTGTCGAACAAACTTGATTCGGCTGATATGTTCTCTCCTCGACCGCAAGCCGTGATGGTTTGGGACCTGGAAGGAGAAGAGTTCTCACAGTCATTTACCTATGTCGGCGCTCCTCAACTTCTGGCAGTCGTGTCCCCAGAAATGGACTCGATGGCTGATGATTTGATGGCGACAATCAGGGCGCGGGGTTACGAGCCGGGGATCACCCTCAGGCCGCATAAGATCCAGTCTGGATCAGGAAGGCCAACAAACGCGTGCGCGATGCAGGACGCAAACGACGGGCAGGTCTACATCGACACCTCGGCCAGTTATCCTAACCGTGGGTATCGCTGCGGGAATGCGGCGGTGACGTTCTCCGGGACTACTGCTGATGTGAGCGGAGCCGGTGTGCTGGCAGTGAATTATCAATCCGGCAGCATCGTTAAGTTCTACTCCGATGGTGGAACACTGCCGACGCTGATTACTCAGGGTACGGCGTACTATCTGTGCTCGTGGAATAACTCGGCACAGACGTTCTCGGTGGCGACATCTTCTGGCTGCACTCCGTTGAGTCTGTCCGGCTCATCCGGCGCGAACCACATAGAGAGCTGGAGAGGGCCTATTGATTTGTGGTTGCAAGAAATGGCGACCGACTCAACCGATGTCTACAACGTCCTAGCAGCCAAAATCGACTACGCCCGGAGTCGCTGGGGGATCAAGTATTTCTATATTGACTCGACATATTACTGCACTGATGCTCCATGCCGTACATCTACCGTAATCGGGAACGACATCTGGGCTTTGTTGCACGCCGCCTACCCAGGGGTGTTATTCATGCCTGAGAACTCGCCGGGGGGACCGGATACGGGGAAGTTCCTCTCGTTCAACAACGGAGAATATCATCGGGATTCCACAATCTTGGCGACTTATCCTGGGTATTTCGTCGTCCCTTACATTAACGACACCACTCCGGGTTACCTAGATTGGCGCGCTACGATCAGGGCGGAGATGGCGGCAGGCGTACCCTACATCGCAAACATCAATTCCCCGCCAACTGGGGCCACCGGAACTAGGTACTATGGTGACGATCTGCCGGTAGCCGCAGCGGCCAACTCCGCTCTCCTGATGACCGACCAGACGGGCCGGACGCATAGCTTCAGCGCCAGCCCCGGCACAGCCTACACCTACCCACTGGTGATGCGAACCTACTTCGGCGCGACGAATAACCTCACGGCCAGTACCACGTACTGCGAGAAGCGCGGTGCGGTGTCATGCTGGCAAGCGGGTGTGGCGACCGGCACGGCGGTGCTCGATCTCACAGGGATGAATTATTACGAGAACCGCTACTACGACTTCGCGGGCGGAGTGGTGAGCCGTGGCGCGGCGGCGGGGTTGTGATGCGCCTCATCCTCACCCTAGCTCTCTGCGCCTCCGGGTTCGCCGCAAGCCTCCGCGTCGCCTGCGGTGGGCCCGGGGGTGTGGATGCCGCGGGAAACGTCTGGACGGCCTCTGGCGCGATTCCTGGAGGCTATCCTTACGATTCGAGCGTCAACGGGTACAGCCTTTCGGGTCAGCCTATCCCGTACCGGAACGCCACGTTCTCCAATCCAGCGGGGGTGGTGATAGCTTTATCTGCCGTGCCGCCATCCAGCACTGGCACGGTCACACTGAAATTCCTGGAGCCCAGCAAGACGGCCACGGGCCAGCGGCGGTTCAGCGTGTCGATCAACGGCACGCAGGTGGTGAAAGATCTGGATCTCTTTGCGGTGGCGGGGTTGCTGAAGCCCTACGACCTGACGTTTCCATTCTCCAGCAGCCCGCTTGTGATCGTCCTGACGCCCACCACGCCGGCAGATAAGGCCGTGCTCTCCGGGATTCAGGTGGACGCGGTGAGCCAGCCGCCGCCGGGGGCGACCTCTTCCGGTTTCCAGTGCCCGGCCAGCCTGAACGATGGCGTCGGTAATATGTTCACCGGAGCGTACTCGCAATTCGCCTGCGAAAATCTGAGCGATGGGCCACTTCGCGTGACGCGGGCGCGGTGTAGGAGCGACGTGGATGGCCAGGTGCTCGATATTCTGGCGCGGGATGCCAACGGAGCGTGGCAGTCGCTACTGACGGCTCCCTTCGTGTGTACGGCGGCGGGCGCGGAAGGCGCGCTATTGCCGGGCGCCAGTTACCCGGCGGGTGCGGTGCTGCTATTCGCGTTCCGGGTGGTGTATGCGACACCGGCGACGGCAAGCCAGGTGCTCGCTACGGTGAGGATCGAGCCATGAGATAGATCGAATGAATCCCTGAGAAACCGTGCTGGCTTTGCGGCCGTGGCTCCGGAGTATCGACGCTCCCTGGAGGCCGCACGCGTGTGCGCACTTCACGCCGCGCGCCGCCATTCCGCGTTCAAATCCCGCACCAGGCGCGCGCAGTCCAGGCCGTGCGCGCACTCGAACGCCGCTCTGCCGAGCCGGTGGTACGACTGCGGGCCGCGCGTGTGGCAGTCCGAACATAGCGGAATGGCCTGCGCGTCCGGCGCTTTCTGGCCAAGTCCGTGCGCGCCTGTGTGCGCGGCCTCGCTTCGGCCCTCGATCCCGCACGCGGCGCAGGGTAGCGTCCGAATCCAGGCCCGATACGCAGTGCTCCGCTCCGGACCGCGCCGCTCTTTCGCCGGGGGTTTGCGCAGCGTCTTGCCGAGCACTTCGCGGGTGAGGAAGCGGCGCAGCTCGAAGCCGAATCTCATTTTCCCTCTTCCCCGTGCGGCAGATTTAGAACGTCCTCGTAAGCTGCGATGCGGCCCCGCCATAGGTAGTTAGCGGCCTGTGCAGCAAAGTAGGCGCTGCTGTCAACAACGTTGAGCTCCATCTGTTCCCGCGCCTCAGCTGCCCATTGGCGCGCGTGGCGCAGGGCGGAGATTATCTCCGCCCTGGTTTGCATCCGTGGTTTACGCGGCATGGCACTTCCCGCGCTGGATGTAGGCGCTCAGCAGGATCGAGCGTACTTCGTCGGGCTTCACGCGTCCCTGGTAGGTATCGAGGGCGCGCTGTAAAACCGCCGCGTAGGCGTCCACCAGCGCGTTGGCTTCGTCCACCAGGCGCTCCGAGGGGTTGGGTACCGCCGCGGCCGCGCGCTGGGCGCCCTTGGGCTCCGGAAGCGCGGGCACTACCAGCGTGCCGTTGGGCTGCTCGTTGATGCCGGCGGCTTCGATCTTGCCGGCGGTTTCCGGATCGAGAAAGAGCACGCGGTTGTCACAGGTGGTGAACATGACGCGCTCTTCATACTGGCCGGAGATGACTTTGCCCTGCGAGTATTTCAGGGCGAGGGTGACGGGGACGTTGGGCGGGAAGTCGATGACCTCGCGCGGGGTTCGTTGGGGGCTGCTTGCGGTTGCCATGTTAGTTGGTTCCTTTCGTTTTGTGAATTCCTCTTTTGGACCAGACTCCTTGCATTAGGCCGTAGTACGAGTCTTCCCTTGCGGGCACGTTGCCGCCGCTTGCTGTGCGCGTGGGAATCCGCGCTATGCCGAGGCAGCATCCGCCAGTGGTAATGGCGAGGGCGCCCGCGCTGATCTCCTCCACCATTGCCCGCGTGGCCTTGATGTCAGTAAATCCGAGTCCGTTATGGGACACAACGATGCGGTTGGGAAGGCCATCGTGCCAGAGGTAATAGGGCCAGAGCGCCGTGGGGTGGCCGCAGTGCTCGACATGCCAGCCCGATACGTGCTGCCAAAGCGCGCCTTCACGACCGCCCCAGATTCTGGCGTCCACTCGTGTCCAGCCATTCGGCGGATTAGCGGAAGTGCCGCGCGCCATCACGCCACCTCCTGGACGCGGGTTGCGGGCGCGACGGCCGCGCCCATCGGTTTCGGGGCCGGGATCCGGCTCTCCGCCAATTCGTCCATTTCGGTCCGGAACGCGGCCGCGCGATCGCTGGCCAGGTTCCAGCACTCCGTGTGCCAGGTGCCGAAGATATCGGAGGTCTGCGCGTGAGCCAACGTCACGGGCTGGTGGCATTCGATGCAGGCCGCGGCGGGCAGCTCCGGCGCTTGCAAGGCTTCGTCCTGCGCCGCGCAGGCCGCGCAGCACTGTAACGGGCGGTCGGTTCCATCCGGGATGGCCACCAGGTGATCGGTGCAGAACGTCTCTCCGCATCCGTCGCACTGGAACGTCGCGCAGCACGGGCAGAGCAGCTTGCCGCACGTGGGATCGGAGCAGGGACGCACTTCCAGGATCGCGTTGCCGTAGCCGTCTTCGTCGAAATCTACCGGGAGATTCGAGAAGTCGGTTTGGCACTCGGGGCAGGTCGCGGAGGTTGTTGTCTTGGTTGCCATGAATTAATTATAGGTTAGCGCTAGGCTATTTGCAAGCGAAAAACGCAGGAACTTGCAAAAAGAATTGATTAGCGGTAAGCTATCGAACAATGGCGAAAAAGAAGAATCCAGCGGCGGTGGCCCTCGGCAAGAAGGGCGGTAAGGCTCGTAAGCGAAACCTCACGCCGGAGCAGTTGAGCGAGATCGGACGCAAGGGCGGCAAGGCGGGCGGTCGCGGGCGGAAGAAGGAAGAGGAAACGTCAATATGATCGGCGACATTGGAATTATCATCGGCCTCTATGCACTTGTCCGGCTCTGCGAGATCCTGATGAGTGCTGAGAATCGTTATAACTCAAAATCAGCGATGGTGGCTGCAAAGGTGGCCGCGACGCTTGGGCTTGTGGCTATTCTCTTTTTGACGGGAGACGTAATAATGAACGCTGTCTCGGGACAGTCGCCCTTCAACACGCAGATTCAGGGACCCGAGATATTCAAGCCGCCGGCGCCGCGCCCTTTGCCGCGCTAAGGATCGGGCTACTTTGTGCAGGGAACGTCGCCATTCTTGACGGCGACCGGAATCTGCACTACGTTCGCCCGCGTGGGATACATCGTCCCCTGGGAGGCTATGAGTGAGATCTCCCAATTGTAATCGCCGCATGGAAAGGGAGTGCTGTAGGGGGACGCAAAACCGACGCCTCCTCCCGCCGCAACTGTGCCTGGCAACTGAAAATTAATTTGGTATAGCCCCGGATATTGCGATGGCCCGACATAGGAAACTGTCGCTGACAAAGACGTCGGTCCGCTGTATCCGTAAACTGGAACGTCGCCAAAGGCCAATGCCACCGGCGACACCGGGGCCACAGTCTTCGCGCTCGTGAATGGCCCAAGTCCAGTAAGCCAGATCGTATAGTATTGGCCAACCCGCGCCCTGTTCACCGATGACAGGACGGCTCCGAACTGATCGGTTACGGCTCCCCGGTCAGCTTGTGCATGGAGCGGCAACGTGCTGGTGAAAGTAAGCCCACAATTCAGGTTTGCGTCCTTGTAACGTGCGTCCGTCAGGCAATCGTAACCTTCGGAAAAGATGCGGGGCTGCACGAGGGTCAGGTTGAAGACGCGCGCCTTCCCGGCGGTCGCATCCACGTCGAGTACTCCGTTGGTTCGTACGACGATAGCAATGGATTCCGGTCCCATGCCCGGCAAAACGGGTAGACTGTCAGGGATCGCAAAGTTGATCTGGGTCGGGCTCGCATAGGTCAGGCCCGCGTTGGTGCATCCGGCAACCGATCCGTAGGGCGCCGCACTCGGAACGCATAAGAGAACTTCTGTTGGTCCGAGCTTTGTCGGGTACGGCAAGCCGGAGAGCGAATAGGCTGCGTCGGAAAGCCCCGTTCCGTAAATGGTGGCGAGGCCGCCAAGTGAGATTCCGCCGATTGAATCCGCCGCGCTAACGACGGCAGTGACGCGCGGCTGGGCGCCGCCTGCAATGATGAGCGTTACAAAAAGCACGGCCAATCTCATGTTCCGGTTATCTCCTTCTTTCGCGCCGTCACTCCGAAGATAACGGCTGTCGCATACAGCTTAGCCCGTTTTCTTACGATGGCCTGGAGTTGATTTAGGAGTTCCTCCTCCAGGTCCCGGAGCGCCTGGAATTCCTCCAGCTGGGTGTCGGTCCACAGGATCGCTTTGCGGCTCACCACCCGGTCGCTCCTTACCTCCCACGATCTCCAGTTGGTGTTTGATCGAGGCCAACATGTCACGACGCCAATCTTCATCGGGTCTGACGTATGCGAGATCGACTAGAGCAAGCCACTCGCGCTGGAGGGAGGTTAGGACTAATGGTACTTCTTTGTCAAGGTTGGAGGAATCCCCTAAGTCCCCTATTATGGGGGGATTTTGTGGCGAAAGGTTAGCGTTCTCCTTTGTAGCGGCGCGGCGTTCAAGCCAGGAATCCAGCGCCTCGGTATAGGCGCGTTCGACGGTACCGGAGCGGAGAGGTGCCGCGCTCTTGACTGCCGCATGGAGATCTTCGGGCAGCCTGACCGAGATCGACTTTATCGGGCCATTCCACAGCATGAAGAAACCTTAATTATTTCTTTCTTGACATTCTTGGAAAGCTTACACTAATATTGCTGGTGTAAGCAATCATGCAAACCATATCACAAAACGATAACGGAAACCGGGGTTCGGACGTGATGGTGTCAGTCAGCATCCGGATTCCCAAGTCGGTGGACCGCGCTGTCGAAATCGCGGCAGCGCACAAGGATTGCTCGAAACAGCAGCTCGTGGTAGAGGCTCTCCGTGCGTACCTGATGACCGGAGCCGCCGCATGAGCGCCTCAACACCCTGCACTCCCGAGAGCACGCGTGTGCAGGAACAACGACATAACCCCACGCTGAGCGGTAGCAAGGGGGCGGGTGTAGTAAGGGCCGGACAGGGAGCCGGTGAGTCCCGCCCTCAAAAAAAATTGCCCGAAACCGACTGTGCGAAATCGCAGAGCCCGATAGCCCATATTCCCGAGCATAGTCAAGTCGCACAATTCCGCAACCCGCTACCCCGCAAACCTGTTGAATCGGCGCAGCAAAGCGTGAATGCCGCCCGCTGCCACCAGGTCCCAAGCACACTCCAGCGCTGGGAGCCGGGGGAAATCGTCGGCAGCCTGCGCGCCGGCCGGAACGTGGCGCAGACCAGCAAGGAATACCACTGCACGGCAGCCGTCGCCCTGGAACTGTGGCTGCGCGACGTGGAGCGGCGGTTGACGGCCCTCGCGCGCCCGGTGGCAGCACTCGGCTGCCTGCTGATGGGCGTGGCCGTGGCGGACGCGTGGGAAGCGGCGGCGGGGCATTCCGGGCCGGTGGTCGAGCGCGCGTTCGGGCGCAACGGGCGGGCACGGAAGCGGGGCCTGGAAGACGGGCACGGGCTGATCGAGCTGCGGCAGGTTACGGGGATCGCGGCATGAGATCGGCTTCGAGCATGACTGACAAACCGCGGCGGCGCACGAAGCCGAAGGCGGGCAGGGTCTTCGACGCTCCTGGGAAGGCCGCTGAAGCTTCAGCACTCGTATTACGGACGTGCAATGCGGACTTGACCAGCTATGGCGGTTTTCAGTGGCCAGAGAGCGGGCCGGTGGAGGCCCTTGACTTCGGGCCTTCGATGCGATGCGGCCACGGGCTGCACGGGCTGCTATGGGGAGAGGGTTCGGCTCAATATTTGGACCTGGCTCCGGATGCGAGGTGGCTGGTCTTCCGCGTTGCTGTCTCCGACCTGATACACGGTGAGGGCGATCTCACGGACAAGTGTAAGGCACGTCGCGGAGTAGTGGAGTACTGCGGTGCGCGTGAAGGCGCTATCGCATATCTGCTTGCCAATGGCGCCGCAGGGAAGGCCGTGGTCTTCGGCACGGCGACGGCGGGCGACAG